>ERZ778518.311-NODE-311-length-50069-cov-8.944655_pt1 | contig 50069 bp, 47 predicted proteins | sample MGYA00510340_ERZ778518 | MGnify/ENA primary metagenome ERZ778518 (study PRJEB29527, sample SAMN07138967) | mouse gut metagenome | material: feces | host: mouse | place: China:Nanjing | collected 2016-01-25 ...
GTGAGGATCTTCGATCGTATGCTGAACGGCTTCAAGGTAGCCTACGACGGCAGCGCCAAGAGCGCCACCATTAAACTGAGAATTAAAGGAGGAATGTAACCATGGCAAAAACCAACAAAGTGACCGTGATCGAAAAGAACGCGGGCCAGAAAATCGACTTCGAGCAGAGCGGCACCCGCCTGATCTTCGGCGACGATGAGATCATGCTGAACGCTGCAAAGTACCAGAAGGACTGGGACGTGGAGGTGGACGTCTGCCGCGACAAGTCCGGCAACCTGACGATCGGAACCGGCTCCGGGCTGCGCTATGTGGCGCAGGTTATGATCCCGGCCGCGACCTACACCGAGGCAGAGGAACCCGCCGAAGCTCCGGCAGCTGAGGACGCGACCGAAAGCGGCGACGACATGAACCAGAAAACCACCGTACAGAGAGACAAGAACCCGCTCGACATGGGCGACGTAACCGTCGTTCTCTGGAGCATTGAATAAGACAAGGAGGACATGACAATGGCAAATTTTGATCTTTCCATGCTGGCACTCAAAAGCGTGTGCCCCAACAACACGATCGAGGTGGACGACACCGATCTCCCTTCCGTGCTGGTGTATATCCCTGCATTTAAGAACAGCGACGTGCTGACCGGCGGCAACGACTCCACCCACCCCGCCTTTATCGTGAACGGCGTCCAGATCCCCGGCTTCTACTACTCCAAATACCAGAACGTCGTCCACGCTGTCACCAACACCGAGGGCTACAACGTGACGGCGGCGTACAGCCTGCCCGGCGAGGATCCGGCGCATGATATTAACTTTGACACCGCCCGCGCTCGCTGCGAAGCCAAAGGCCACGGCTGGCACCTCTCCACTAATGCAGAGTGGGCCGCAATCGCCCTCTGGTGCAAAAAGAACGGCTTCATGCCCTACGGCAACAACAACTACGGCAAGGACACCAGAGAAAGCAACTACAAGGCGATCCCGCTCCATAAATACACCGAAAACAGCGTCACCCACACCGGCCGCGTAGCAACTGGCACCGGCCCGCTCACATGGAGCCACGACAAGACATTGGGCGGGATCTGGGATCTGAACGGTAACGTGTGGGAATGGCAGGCGGGGATCCGCTTCGTATGGGGCGAGCTCCAGATCCTTGCCAACAACGACGCCGCGGATCCTGACAACCCGCAGAACGAGACGAGCGTATGCTGGAAGGCAATCAACGCCGCCGACGGCTCTCTGGTGGAGCCTGAGTGTACCGTTTCCGGCTCTGCGAAGCTCTCCGGCAATACCGTGAAGCTGGACTATGTGAGCGGCAAGTGGACATACAGCACCACCATTTCCAGTCTCGCAGACCAGAGCCGGAGCTGCCTCTTTGCAAACGTCACCTGCACCGCTGCGATCGGCGCGGCCACCAAGGTGCTGCTGCGTTCTCTGGCTCTGCTGCCTGACGAGGGAACCACCGAGGCCAGCTACGAGGGCGACTACTACTGGCTGAATAACGGCGTAGCCGAGCGCTGCGTGTTCCGCGGGGGCTACTGGAACGGCGGTGCGGCCGCTGGTGTGTTCGACTTCCCCGGCGCCTACTCCCGCGCGCATGTGAGCTGGGACGTGGGCTTCCGCTCCGCTTATATCCCGAATATCGGGTAATCTGGCAATCTGAAAATCTGGCAAGGGCGGCCCCCACCCAAGGGCCGCCCTCCGCTTTTAAGGAGTAAGTATGGACAATTTAGAGCTGCGCCAGCGTATCGCCCGGAGCATGATCCGGGTGGCCGAGCGCACCCAAAATATGAGACGGCCGGAGAAATTCGAGTACCGCAAGCACATGACGAACGCCTACGCGGAAATGCTGGAGCTCTGCATTGAGGCCAACCGTTCACGGGGCAACCGACGGCTGGAGCTCCAGAACAAAATGGACACGAAGCTGGACGTGCTGCGCACTCTGGTGGACACGGCAGTCTCGCCGGAGGATCGGCTGATCTCTCCGGGGCTTCACGAAGTCTGGAGCAAAGAACTGAATGAAATCGGGCGTATGCTCGGCGGCTGGAAAAAGTCGAACGAGTGAGCCCGTGGGGAATGTGTCGAGAAAAAAGGAGGCGCTGCGTGATCCGCGGGGGCAACTGGAACAACGGTGCGAACGCTGGTGTGTTCTACTTCAACGGCAACAACTCCCGCGCGAATGTGAACTGGAACGTGGGCTTCCGCTCCGCTCTCGCCTTATTCGTTATTGTCTGCGGGCTACGGCTCAGCAGAAACAGCAAGGCAAAAGGGACGCATTTCCCGGCCGACAAGGCCAAAGATCAACGCTCGCGCGGCCTGCTGGCGAAAGTCGCCAGAGGCGGCGGGCAAACCGCGGAGGCTGGCCGTTCCCTCGTAAGCGGGTGAAGGCGGCCGGGATCCTATGGTGTGGCGGCCATAGTGGAACGGACGCGCCAAGGAGTGTCACACGCGGGCCATTATTTTGACATTAAAGGAGTGAGGACATGGAAACAGCAAACCGGCCCTCCCTTCTGGAGCGAATATACTCGTGGGAGAACCTGCTGAACGCATACCACGAGGCAGCAAGCGAAAAGTGGTACCGCAGCGACGTGGTGGCCTTCTCGGCCAATCTGGAGGAAAGCCTGATCGGCATACAGAACGACCTCATGTGGCGCACCTACACCGTGGGACGGTACCGGCAGTTCTACGTCTCGGAGCCGAAGCGCCGCCTCATTATGGCGCTGGGCTTCCGCGATCGCGTCGTACAGTGGGCCATATATCTGCAAGTAAACCAAGAGCTCGACAACGGCATGATCTACCACTCATACGGCTGCCGCGTCGGCAAAGGAACCACCAGAGCAGCCGACCGGCTGCAATACTGGGCCGAGCAGGTGGACAGGAAACCGGGCCCGCGCTGGCACTACTTAAAACTGGATATTTCAAAATATTTTTACCGAGTGGATCACAATGTTCTGCTCGGTATTTTAGCGCGAAAATATCCGGGCGAGGACGGTTTTCTCTGGCTCATGCGCGTGATCGTATGCTGCGATCATACGCCGTTCGGCCTGCCTCCGGGCAAAAGCGCCGACGAGGTGCCGCCGTCCGAGCGGCTATTCGAGGTAGGTATGCCGATCGGCAACCTCACCAGCCAGCTGCTTGCGAACGTCTGCCTCAATGAGCTGGATCAGTACATCAAGCACGAGCTCCGGGCCCACTACTACGTCCGGTACATGGACGACATGGTGCTGCTGCACCAAGACGCCAAAACGCTGAACGAGTGGCGGCAGCTTATAGAGGACTACCTCAACAACGTGCTGCACCTCGACTTAAACAGCAAGACCGCGATCGGCCTCGTCTGCCGCGGTATCACGTTTGTGGGCTGCCGGATCTATCCGGGCAGGCGAAAGCCAACGCCGCAGGCCGTCAAGAAAATGAAGGCCCGTATGCGGTACATAGCCAAGGAATACGAGGCGGGGCTGATAGACTTCGACGCGGTGGACGCAACCATGCAAAGCTACTTCGGTATGCTGGGACATTGTACCACCCACGGGCTCCAGAAGTGGATCGAGAAAAACATCATTTTCAAACGGAGAGACAGCGATCTGTCTCAGGAGGTGAACACATGGACGTAACAGCAATCATTATCGCCGCCAGCATACCCTCGGCGCTGACGGGCTTCTGTTTCTGGCTGATCGAGCAGAGACTCCAGAAGCGGGCGAAAAAACAAGAGGACGAGGAAAAGCAGCGCCGGGAGAATGAAGAAAAGCGCGAAAAGCTGCGCGAGCAGCAAGAGCTTTTTCTGGTGCAGGGTATCGGAGCCGCGATCGCTCTCGGCGAGGCAACCGCCAAGGCCGTGCAGCGGATCCCCGACGCTCACTGTAATGGCGACATGCACGCCGCGCTGGAATATGCGGCAAAGGTAAAGCACGAACAAAAGGACTTTTTGACCGAGCAGGGGATCGGCGCACTGTTTGACTAAGGGAGGTGGAAACCATGCGCGGAGAATACGAAACAACGGGATCCACAGCCGAGGATCCGCAGATACAGATCGAGCAGCTCAAAGAGGAAAACCGGCGGCTCAGGAAACAGATCCGGCAGCTAAGAGCTGCTGCAGCAGAGAAGAAAAAAGTGGAGTTTTCAAAGCTCATTTTTCTGGGCGTGAGTATCGTCACCATAGCGATCACCGTCTTTTCCTGCCGCGTGATCTGGCTCACCATGGACACCTCGGCGCTGGCCTACCTGATACCGGCCGTGTTCGCTGAAATGGCGAGCGCGACCGGCTTCTATTACACGAAAGCCAAGGCCGAGAACAAAATCAAGCTCATGGCGCTGTCTGGCGTACAGCCGGAGGCGCACAACTTCGACACATAGGAGGTAACAGCACTATGGAAAAAATCAAAGGGATCGACGTTTCCAAGTGGCAGGGAGCGATCGACTGGGCCAAGGTAGCCGGGGACGGCGTAAAGTTTGCCATGATCCGGCTCGGCTATGGAGGGAAGAACGGCGCAGCCTGCGGCGTCGATAACTTCTACCAGAAAAACGTCGAGGGCGCTCTTGCGAACGGGATCGCCGTCGGCTGCTATTTTTACAGTTACGCCCTGAATGTAGAGGGCGCAAAGAAGGAGGCGGCGTTTGCGATCCAGCAGCTCGCCCGGTATAAGGGCCGGATCCTCTACCCGATCGCCTTCGATATTGAGGACAAGACGCAGGCAGGGCTCGGAAAGAAAACCCTCACGGACATGGTGACGGCGTTCTGCTCCGCGCTGGAGGCTGCGGGCTATTATGCGAGCTTTTACTGTAATGCAGACTGGGCCCGCAATCGTCTGGACATGCAGGCGCTCGCCCGCTTCGACTTCTGGCTGGCCCAGTGGACGGCCTCGCCCACTTATACGGGCCACGCCTTCAACATGTGGCAGAGCTCCAGCAAGGGCCGCGTGGCCGGTATCTCCGGCGACGTAGACATGGACACCGCTTTTGTGGACTATGAGGCGGAGATCAAGAAAAACAAGCTCAACGGCTACACCGGGAGCACGGCAGCACCCGGAAAGCAGGAAGGAGGCAATATGAGCGACAGACAGAAATTTGTAAACACGGCGGCGTCTTTTATCGGCTGCAAGGAAGCAGACGGGAGCCACCGCCAGATCATTGACATTTACAACGGACACAAGCCCCTCGCCAGAGGCTACGCCGTGAAATATACGGACGCATGGTGCGCCACCTTCGTGTCTGCCATGGCGATCAAGTGCGGCCTGACCGACATTATCCCGACCGAGTGCGGGTGCGGGCAAATGATCCAGCTTTTCCAGAAGCTCGGCACATGGCAGGAAAACGACGCCCACGTCCCGCAGCCCGGCGACGTCATTTTCTACGACTGGGACGACTCCGGCGTCGGCGATAATACCGGCTGGCCGGAACATGTCGGCATTGTGGAGAGCGTGAACGGCTCCGACATTAAGGTGATCGAGGGCAACATGAGCGACGCGGTGGGCCGCCGTACCCTAAAAGTGAACGGCCGGTACATCAGAGGCTATGGCGTCCCGGCATACAAAGGCGGCAGCTCCAGCTCCGCAGGAATCGGATCCCCCGCCCCTGCTCTGTCTGCTGGCGGCTCTCTGGCCTTCAAAGTGGGCGACACAGTGCAGTTCACTGGATCCACCCACTACACCAGCGCCAACGCTACCAGCGGCCCGTCCTGCAAAGCAGGCAAGGCCAAGGTGACGGCGATCAGCAAGAACGGAAAGCACCCGTACCACCTGATCGCAATTAGCGGATCCGGCTCCACCGTTTACGGCTGGGTAGACGCCAGCACGGTGCAGGCAATCGCCGGAGGCGGCGCGATTAGTGTCGGCGACACGGTGCAGTTCGCCGGAGGCCCTCACTACACCAGCGCCAATGCTGCGAGCTCCAGCAGCAGCCCGAAGGCTGGCCCGGCCAAGGTGACGGCGATCAGCAAGGGAGCAAAACACCCGTACCATGTCGTACACACCAACGGGCAGTCCTCTGTCTATGGCTGGGTAGACGCCGACCGGGTGACAAAATGAACATAGAAACGATCGCAAACGCAGTCCTCGGAGTCATGGCTCTGGCTGCGCTTTTATTCTGGATCCACGCGATCACAAACTGGGACGGGAGCGTCTCATGCGACGAAACTCAGTGCGACGCCTGCCCCTTCCCTTGTGATAACCACAAAAAAGAAGGAGGTACAAAGAAATGAACGGAACAATGCAACAGATCGTGAGCGCCTGCGTGCCCGTCCTCTGCCTGCTAATCACGGCGGGCGGGGCCTATGCCGTAGCGCTGCTCCGCAGGGAAACGGCGAAACTCCAGAAGGAGATCGACAACGAAACCGCGAACAAATACATGGACATGGCCGTGGACGCGGTAGAGCAGGCGGTGGCGTCTACCGCCCAGACCTTCGTTGACGCCCTGAAAAGCTCCGGCGGCTTCACCAAAGAGAAGCAGCTCGAAGCCTTCCAAAAATCCAGAGACAAAGTGCTGGAGATCCTCGGCGACACGGCCGTGGCCGCCCTCAACGAGATTTACGGAGACTTCGACGCATGGATCGACACCAAGATCGAGCAGGTATGCCGCGACCTCAAACGCCCGGACAACGGGGAGGCAGCGACAACAGCAGCCACCACGGCAGCGGCTACCGCGGCCAGCGTAGCAACCACGATCGCAGCCACAACGGTGCAGCAGCTCGCAGGCGAAGCACCGGCCAGCGAAAGCACTGTGGAGGTGGAGATCGAGACAGACACCGGAAACAATTAAATACATTGATCGCTGCATATGGCAGCAGGCAACAAAGAAACCCGGCGGGAAAACCTGCCGGGCTCTTTTTTTGCGTGTAATTTAGAAACAGCTCATAACTGCCTTGTATGCCTTCGATCTCGTGTTTGGGCTCTCGTAATCATTCAGATCCCGGCCCTCTAAAGACTTCCAAAGACCGGGATCCGCCTCGACCATATCCGCAAACCGTCCAAAAGCCGAGGCCGCCGGATCCTTCCGCGGATCTTTAAAACAGCCGCCAGCTCGGCTAATATGTACGGCATATGCAAAAAGTACCGCCCTGTCCCTGGCGCATAGCTGCGCAATCATACTCTGCAAAAGTCCCTTTTCGCCGGTAAAACTGGAAAAACACACGCCGCAATCCTGCGCATAATGCAGCAGGCCCGGATCCGGCTCTCTGTCCCCGTCAAAGTCCATGCGCCTGCTCAGCATAGTGCCGAGATCGTCCTTCGTGCAGCCCTCTGGCACTTTTAGGTTTATTTTCTCTGCAAGTGCAAGCTGCCGATCCGTCGGAGGCTCCAGCGCTTCACACCTGACATTAAAAGGCCCAAACAAGCCCGCGGCCTCTGCCTCTATGATTGCAAATTCCTGAGAAACCGCCCGCACTTTTTTGAGCTTCCGCTTCCCTTCGCTGTCCTTCCCCTCTACCCAGTAAAAACAATAATTACAAAACCGACCAAACGGCCCATTTTTCACATTTTCCATGTCAAAACCTCCTGAATTTATTTTTGTGTTTTTTCGCTTTTAGTCATGTTTGGGATAATTATAAGCGTGAACTCGTGGTACTGTCAATACGCCATTTACCTATCTTTGGGATAAAGAAGGAGACGCAAACATATGAAAATATACCGATACATGGACGGAAACGCCAACGCCTCCGGCCGCAAAATAAAAGAGCTCCGGGAGGCTGCCGGACTGTCTCAGGAGCAGCTCGCTGCAAAAGTTCAGCTTGTAGGGCTCAATCTAAACCAGAAAGCGATCAGCAGGATCGAAACCGGCGACAGAGTGGTGCCAGACTTCGAGCTACTTTTCTTTTCCGAAGTGTTCGACGTGTCCGTGGAGACTCTGCTGGACAAGGACACATAGGGGCGGGAAACCGCTCTTTTTTTATGCGAAAAAGTGCGAAAAATGGAGAAATCAGCTTGACTTTATACAGCTAAAGCTGTATAATAATATTACAAGGTAAGGGAAAACCTGAGTAAACGAAAGGAGGAAGGAAAACACAAGGAAGGAGGAAACACGGTGGATAAAGACAAAGAACGGCAAACAAAAGAACTGCTCGAAGTTCTGGAAAAGGCCCTGAAAAGTGAAACGGTCGAGCGTATCACTATCACAATAAAGCCGAACCAAAAACCCAAGCAGTCCTAAGACTTCAAAGCGGTGGGAAGTTCCCGCCCGCCGCTTTTATTATATCCACCCCAACCCATAAAGTCAAGGAGGCCAGAAATGGAAATCACCGTAAAAGTAAATTATAAAAATAGCAATCTGCAAACGCTCAGACAAGCCGCGGGCCTCTCCCAGTCACAGCTTGCAACGGCGGCCGGAGTGAACGTCCGAATGTATCAATATTATGAGCAGGGAACCCGCGATATAAGCAAGGCACAACTTTCCACCCTGCTACGGATCTGCAAGGCACTGGACTGTAAACTCTCGGACATTGTGACGGACGCGGAAACGTCCGAGCTACTGGCAGAGTACGAAAAATAAGCACCAACAACGATACAGTGGAGGGGCGGCTTCGGCCGCCTCTTTTTTCTTTTATGGAGGTATTAACATGAAACGCTTTAAGCATTTAACCAAAACAGACCGGCTGCGCATAGAGGCGCACCTCAGAGATAAGAAATCCCCGAAAGAAATCGCAGAGATCCTCGGCGTTCATATTTCCACCGTGTACCGCGAAAAGAAACGCGGACAATATACCCACCGCAATAGTGACTGGACAGAGGAAACCCGATACAGCCCGGACATAGCCGACGATAAATACCGAGAAAACCTACGGGCAAAAGGCCCGCAACTAAAGATCGGCGCGGATCACAAACTGGCCGAGTATATTGAGCACAAGATCGCCGAGGAAAAGTACAGCCCGGAGGCCGTCCTGGGCGAAATCAAAGTGAAGGGCCTCCAGTTTGACACGGAGATCAAAAGCAAAACCACTATTTACAGCTACATAGACAAGGGGATCTTTCTTAATCTGACAAATAAAGACCTCCCCGTCAAACCCAACAAAAAGCAAGGCTATCATACCGTAAAGAAGGCAGCCAGACCTCCAAAGGGTGAAAGCATAGAAAAACGCCCGGAGGAAATCAACAGCCGGGAAACCTTCGGTCACTGGGAAATGGACACGGTAGTGAGCGCTCGTCCATGTAAAAAAGTGCTTCTCGTACTCAGCGAACGTATGAGCCGGGAGGAAGTCGTGCGGCAGCTCGTGGACAAAAGCGCCGCCAGCGTCGTGCGGGCTCTCGACGATCTGGAACGGCGCTACGGTGAAATGTTCCCGATTGTTTTCAAAAGTATCACCTGCGACAATGGAACCGAGTTTGCCGACTGCGAGGGCATGGAGCAGAGCTGCCTCCATGAAGGTGAAAAACGTACAAAATTTTACTATTGCCACCCGTATAGTGCATACGAACGCGGCACCAATGAAAACATAAACAAAATGATCCGGCGCTTCGCTCCGAAGGGTACGAGCTTCGAGGATCTCACCGACGAGCAGGTGGCCCAGATTGAGGAATGGGTGAACAACTACCCGCGGGGGATCTTCGACTTTATGTGCTCGGAGTCTGTATTTCAGGCGCAAATTGAGGCCCTCACGGGGCCTCAATAATGTTTTTTATAATTTTTTCGCATTTACTATTGACTTTTGCCCAAAAATAGAGGATTATTGCTGACCGGCCGGGGACATCCGTTTCGTCTTGTGTTTGAGATGCTTGTCTGTTATAATGTATAGAACCATGTGGAACATGCCCACAAGAGGAATATAATTATTGCCAAGAGTCAGGATATGGTAAAATGAGTTGAGGGGGATACCTTGCTATGACAAATGAGGACACCCAGAGCATGGGCATACGCTTGCTGAAGAGGGGACAGAAAGGGCTGATTCACGCATTGTTCAGCCGTTTCGGAGTGATACTGCTGTTGTTCCTTTTACAGGTAGCGATTCTGTTTAGCGTATTGTTTTGGTTCCAGGATTTGCAGCCTTATATTTCAGGGTTGATGACGTCTTTTTCCGTGGTTATGGTGCTGTATCTGCTGAACAGCCGTTATGATCCCACGGCTAAGATCACGTGGCTTGTCATCATCATATTGATGCCCGTGTTCGGCGCCTTTTTACTATGGTTTACCAAGAGCGAGATCGGTCACCGGCTGATAAAGAGGCGAGTGGATCAGATCACAAAGCAGGCGAAGGGCTGTATTCCCCAAGACGCGGAGGTTATCCGCAGGTTGGAGCAGGAAGCCCCCGGAGTGACGGCGCTGGCGCGCTATGTGAGCAGAAGCGGCTGTTATCCGGTGTTTGACGATACCGCCGTGACATACTTTCCCACGGGGGAAAGAAAATGGGAAGAGATGCTGCGGCAGCTGGAGCAGGCACAGCATTACATTTTCCTGGAGTATTTTATCGTGGACGAGGGCCTGATGTGGGGAAAAGTTCTGGAAATACTGGCCCAAAAGGCGGCGGAAGGCGTTGAGGTTCGTCTTATGATCGATGGTTTCTGCGAGTTTACCACTCTGTCCCACAATTATCCGGAGAAGCTGAAACATCTGGGTATCAAGTGCAAGTTGTTTGCCCCTCTGACTCCGTTCGTATCTACCCATTACAACTACCGTGACCACCGCAAGATACTGGTTATCGACGGCCATACGGCATTTACGGGAGGAGTCAATCTGGCGGATGAGTATATCAACCACAAGAAGAAACATGGGCACTGGAAGGATACGGCTGTCATGGTGAAAGGCCAAGCGGCTCAAAGCTTTGCGCTGATGTTTTTGGAGATGTGGGGGATCGAGGAAAAGGAACTGGAGTTTGACCGTTTTTTGTCCGAGACTGCCGTTTCACGGAAAGGGAAAAAGTCTCCGGGCTATGTGATGCCTTACGGTGATTGTCCGCTGGATGAAGACCGGGTGGGGGAGAGGGTGTATATGGACATCCTGAACCGTGCCCATAAGTATGTTCATATTATGACGCCCTATCTGATTCTGGATGGGGAGATGGAGACGGCGCTGAAATTTGCCGCCGAGCGGGGAGTGGACGTGAAATTGATTCTGCCCGGTATCCCGGATAAGCGGGCGGCCTATGCTCTGGCTAAATCCCACTACCGTTCTCTGCTGGATTCCGGCGTCAGGATCTATGAGTATACCCCCGGCTTCGTACATGCCAAGCTGTTCGTCAGCGATGATCGGGAAGGGGTGGTGGGCACCATCAATCTGGACTACCGCAGCCTGTACCATCATTTTGAGTGTGCCGCCTATCTGTACGGCGTCCCCTGTCTGGCGGATATGGAAGCGGATTACCAGGCTACGTTGGAGCAGTGCCGGACAGTGACCTATGAGACACTGAAGGCGGAGCCCTGGGGCAGGAAACTGCTGGGATGCATTATGAAGGTGGTGGCGCCGCTGATGTAGGCTCTTAAGCCCATCAGCCCGGCTGACATATTGCGGCGGCTCCGTGCCGAAAATGCTTGCGTTTCCATCTTCTGCCTGCTATCATAATAAGGATGCTCCATCGGCTTTGCGTCCGTGGAGTCTTAAAAAAGATGCTTGGCGGATGGGAGTTAGTGCGGGCAATTGCGAAAGGTTCTCTGCAAGTGACGTGGCTGGGCAATATATACAAAAACGGGCTCCGACGCAGTGGCAAGTCGCCCTTATTTTGTATATATTGCCCAGCCGCTGTTATCAGAAAGGAAGTTTCGCAAGTGCCCAGAGTTAGTGTACAGAAAGGAGTTACAGATATGACCAAGAGAGTGCGGGAAATCTGGCGTTTACGCTGGAAAATGAATATGTGGGCGAGTTTGCGAAGATCAAGTCATCTCTGGAAGCGATCTCATCTGAACTAAATGGGGCCATGGGGCAGCTGCGGGCGGCTTCACATGATGTGGCGGCAGGAGCGGAGCAGGTTTCCAACGGCGCCGTGATCCTGTCTCAAGGATCTACTGAGCAGGCATCAGAGGTGGAATCGCTGGCCAGGCATATGGACTCCGTATCCGACAGCGTGGGCAGGATCGCCCAGAGGGCACAGAGAGCCAACGATATCTCCCGAGAGGTACGCCAAGGGCTTTTGCAGAGCAATGAAAAAATGCAGAATGTGACAGAGGTAATACAGAATATCAGCGACAAGTCTGCGGATATCCGAAAGATTGTCAAGACGATTGACGATATTGCTTTCCAGACCAATATTCTGGCTCTGAATGCGGCAGTGGAGGCGGCCCGGGCCGGGGAGGCCGGAAAAGGTTTCGCGGTGGTGGCTGACGAAGTACGTACTCTGGCCGGCAAATCCGCCCCGGCTGCCCAGGAAACCACAGGCCTTTTAAGTCAGATGGTTGTTTCCATGGAGGAGGGCGCGCTGGCGGCCCGGGATACGGCTGAGTCCATGGTGAACATGGTGGCCCATGCGGATGAAATGAATGAACTCATTGGCCGCATAGCGGAATACACAGGAGAGCAGGCAGTCAACGCGGAGTAGATCACCCATGGAATCAACCAGATTTCCCTTGTTGTCCAGAATAATGTGGCAACGGCGGAGGAAAGCGCCGCCGCCAGCGAGGAACTGTCCGGGCAGGCCGCCATGCTGAAAGGATTGGTATCTCAATTCCGTTTGAAAGGTTGAGAGCAGTATATGGAAGCGGCTACGGGATATTAGTCCTCGAAATTATATTTGACAAATCAAATGGGGTGTGTTAAGATGGCACTATCTTGAGGAGAGGGGTGAAAAGATGAGAATTTAGTTCGCTTTTGATTACATGAAGGCTTGGGACAGCATGAGGGAGAGTACCCATGTTGTTTGTTCATGTTGCCAAAAGTGGATTATGTTCTCATAACCCTTCTTTTTGTGCGGTAAATTTATGGCGGACTTTCGGGGAAGACAGCGCTTAATATGGTCTTGTCAGAATGGCGTGTCTATGGCATTTTACAACAGCAGGGTTGGAGAATATGACGGAACTGTTTGGCAGCAAACGGTTCCGTTTTTATATTCGGGGCCTTGGAGGGAGGAATGCATATGGCACAAATCAATGTGAGTCACTTGACTTTTTCCTATGAAGGCAGCTTTGACAGTATTTTTGAGGATGTTTCTTTTTCCATCGATACAAATTGGAAGCTGGGACTTCTGGGACGCAACGGCAAGGGAAAGACTACCTTTCTGCGGCTGCTGCTGGGAAGGTATCCCTATCAGGGAACTATCAGCGCTCAGGCGGTGTTTGACTATTTTCCCTATAGTGTCAGCGAAAGGCAGATGCAGCTGTCTGCGGCGGAATTCATGGAGGAACTCAAAGCCGGGTGCGAGCAGTGGCGCGTGATCCGTGAACTGGAGCAGCTGGGGCATGGGCCGGAAATCTTATACAGATCTTTTGCGGGTTTAAGCTTGGGGGAGCAGACAAAAATATTGCTGGCGGTTCTGTTTTCGGGGGAGCGGGATTTCCTGCTCATCGATGAACCCACCAATCACCTTGACCAGGCATCAAGAGAGATTGTGAAGGGCTATCTGGCCTCCAAGAAAGGGTTTGTCCTGGTGTCTCATGACAGGGATCTGCTGGATTGCTGTGTGGATCATGTGCTGGTGCTGAACCGGCGGTCCATTGAACTGCAGAGCGGAAATTTCTCCACATGGTGGGAAAACAAGCAGCGCAGGGATCAGTTTGTCCAGGCGGAGAACGAGAGGCATCTAAGGGAGATAGGGAAGCTGAAGCAGGCGGCGGCACGTACCGCCAGGTGGGCCGACAAGAACGAGAGTACAAAGATAGGGTTTGATCCCATAGAGGAGCCTGACAGGCGTAAGGACGCCAGAGGGTTCATCGGGGCTAAGACAAAGAAGGCCCAGAGCCGGGTAAAGCAGATGGAGAAGCGCATACACCGGGAACTCGAGGAGAAGGAGGGACTTCTGGAAGATTTGGAGCGGCCGGCGGATTTAAAGATTGTGCCGCTTCGACACCACAAAGATATACTGGTGAATATTCGAGAGTACAGTTTGAAGTATCATGGCACCGGAGAGCCGCTTTTTACAGATCTGACCTTTTCCGTCAGTCATGGACAGCGCATTGCCATACATGGCAGCAACGGGTGCGGCAAGTCAACGTTGCTGAAAATGATATTGCAAAAGGCGGGCGCAGGAGAAGAAAACCTTTTCCGGGCGGAAGTCTGTGAGACAGGAACTTGTGAGACGGCCTCCGGGCTGGTTATCTCCTATGTGAACCAGGATACGTCCATGCTCAGGGGAAGCATATCCGCATTTTGCGGGGAGCGGAATCTGGAGGAGAGCCTGTTTTGCGCCATACTCCGGCAGCTGGATATGGAGCGCGGCCAATTCCTAAAAGGAATGGAGGAGTATTCGGAGGGGCAGAAAAAGAAGGTGCTTGTTGCTGCCAGTCTGCTCACTCCGGCGCATTTGTATGTGTGGGACGAACCTTTGAATTATATGGATGTCTTTTCCAGGATGCAGATCGAGAAGCTGATTCTGGACTATGAGCCGACTATGCTGTTTGTGGAACACGACGGCAGGTTCCGGGAAAAAATAGCCACAGCGACAATTGTGTTGTAAGCGGGCGGCAAGGCATACGTGAAACATAAAGGGGCATCCGCCCTGTCATCGCGCGGAGAATTTCCGGCTGCCCCGGCGGGCAGAAACTGCCTGGCGGCAGAAGGCGCTGACGTGCAATTTGTCTCTCCCAGGTGTGAGCCCAAGGGACTTCACTCTTTAGTGCCGTCGCGCAGCGATTTTATACAGGAGGAAACTATGGATAATATTTTTATAGAAGGCTTACAGGGCATGGGAAAGTCCACTCTATTGTCGGAGATCGCCCGGCGCAGGCCGGAGTACAAAGTGTGCCGGGAAGGGGATTACTCGCCGGTGGAACTGGCCTGGTGTACATGGATGGACGGGGAGCAATACGCGGCAATGCTGGAGAAGTACGTTTCCATACGCAGGGAGATCGAGGCAGGTACATTCCGGGAGGGAGAGCATTATATTGTGACCTACACCAAGATTTTGACAGATGTACCTGGCTTTCATAAGGATCTGGAGCAGTATGAGATCTACAATGGCAGGAGGACATTGCAGGACATGGAGCAGATTATTTTTACAAGGTATGCGCAGTTTCACGGCAGCGGATACTTGTTTGAGTGCGCCTTTCTCCAGAACATTGTGGAAGATCTGATCCTGTTCCACCAGTTGGACGATGAGGAAATCCTTTCATTTTACCAAAGACTGTACGCTGTCATGCCCAAGGAGCATTTCAGACTATTGTATCTCTACAGTGACAAAATTGCAGAGAATATCAGGATTATACAGAAGGAACGCTCCGACGATCAAGGAAACCAAATGTGGTATCCTATTATGATGAAGTATCTGGTAAATTCGCCCTATGGAAAGGCTCATGGATATAATGACTTCGAGGACTTGATCTCCCACCTGCAGCACCGACAGCAGGTGGAACTGCGGATTGTACGGGAGATAATAGGAGATCGCGCCAGGATCATTCCGGCCAAGGAAGACTTTGCGGCGGTGTGATTGAAGAATCTCCCAATGTGGGGCGCTCTTGCATTGCGGCCCCATATTTTGAAAAGGGTCTTGACAAATCCGTCTACATAGTGTAGTCTGTATGTGAGACTACACTATGTAGACAGGAGGCTGTACTTATGGCAGAAATTCAATTAGGGGCTGTGGAGGCCCGTTTTGCGGACATCATCTGGGAGAGGGAGCCCGTGACATCCGCCGAACTGATTAAACTGGCCGCAGCAGAACTCACCTGGAAGCGGACAACCACACATACGGTACTGCGCCGGCTCTGCGACAAGGGCCTGTTTCAAAACAATAACGGTGTGGTGACTTCTCTCCTGTCCCGGCAAGAGTTCTATGCCCGTCATAGCAAAAAGTATGTGGATGAGACCTTTGCGGGGTCTCTTCCCGCCTTCCTTGCCGCGTTTACCAGCGAAAAGAAGCTGACAGCCGAGGAAATTACCGAGATTTGTGAACTAATCGACAAGGCAGGTGAATGATATGGGCGATATATTCCTGAAAACTCTGAACATGAGTATTGCCGCAAGCTGGCTGATTTTGGCGGTGGTACTGCTTCGGTTCGTGTTGAAAAAGATGCCTAAGTGGATGACCGTTCTTCTATGGGGTATTGTCGCTCTGCGGTTGGTGGTTCCCTTCTCCTTTGAGAGCGCATTGAGCCTAATTCCCAGTGCCGAGACCTTCAATCCCCATAATATCCGGTATGAAACGCCTGCCATCAGCAGCGGCCTCCCCGCCGTAAACAGTGCAGCCAATCCCGCCCTGGGCGAAGCCTTTGCCCCCAATCCGGGTGTTAGTGCCAACCCGCTCTATGTCTGGACATTTATTGTGTCGGTAATCTGGCTCATGGGTATCGCCGCAATGCTGCTGTATGCTGTAATCAGTTATGTGCGGGTACACCGAAGCGTTTCGGAAAGAGTACCCTATGAGGGAAACATCTTTCTGTGCGACCATGTAAAATCTCCGTTTATCCTGGGACTGGTTCGCCCCAAAATCTATCTGCCCTCCAACATGGACACCATGGCTATGGCATCGGTCATTGACCACGAAAAGGCGCATCTGGCAAGGCGTGACCACTGGTGGAAACCGCTGGGCTTTGTGATTCTGTCGGTTCACTGGTTCAATCCTTTGTGCTGGGTGGCTTATGTGCTGCTGTGCCGGGACATTGAACTGGCCTGTGATGAAAAGGTCATCCGGCAGATGGATTTGGAGGGAAAGAAGCAATACTCCTCTGTCCTGCTGGAGTGCAGTATTGGGCGGCGGCTGGTAACGATTTGCCCACTGGCCTTTGGAGAAATTGGCGTAAAAGAAAGGGTGAAAAACGTGTTGAATTACAAAAAACCGGCGTTTTGGGTCATTGTCGTGGCTGTTATAGCCTGCGCGGTGGTGACGGTGTGCTTCGCGACGAATCCGAAGCAGGACTTTTTCCAAGAGCAACACACAGTTCAGGCGCGAATTACTGAGGTTGAAGATCGCTCATTCCTGGTCACACCAGTCGAGGGAGTCTCAGAGTTGTCCTCCAGTGATTTGTTCCGTGTTCCCATCACGAATATGCCCCCATCCCCCGAACCCCAAGTGGGGGACATTTTGGAGATTACCTATGATGGCTCTATTCTGGAGAGCTACCCGGCCCAGTTCGGTACGGTTTATAGCATGAGAGTGGTTTCACAAGAGAATCCGCCGGAAATAGAAGAACTGCGGGATAAATACCCGGAATACTTTGAACTTGGAACTTTCAAGGGACTGGAAGTCTATGTCTGGCAAATGGCCGAGGGTGACTACCGTTTTGGATTGATGCAGGGAACCAACCGCGAGAAAACTCTGGAAGAGAAAATGGCATTGAAAGGCGCTACCGCGGAGGAAATGGCGCTGATTTTGTCCGCCTTCGATATTGAGGACAAAGATATTTTTGTGATTCCGTGGCCGAATCCCATTTCCAGTTATATGGTCACTGAGGACATGATAAGAGACCCGGAATACATCAACAACATTTACGCTATGCTGGGGTTGGATGGTGTTTCGATGAGTTCCACCGGAGGCGCGGATATGCCAATCACTGTCGAGCCAGATATAGCCGCTGCAGCGCCCTCCGAAGAACAGGCCGCTATTCGTCAGGTGATTCTGGAGCATAATCGTTCCATCAGCGCGATAAACTCTTCCGCGGACCCGGACAGCCCTGTACCCTGCGTCAGCTTTACAGAACTTGCCTGTGTCGTTGTGGATGGAAGTGACTTTTCAGAGTATACTCACTACGGTTGGGCGCTCTATGAGGAATATAGGGTCACGGACAACGGACTGGAAACGGTCATCGGCAGTCATGTTCCCGTTGCCATCACATTTCGGGAAGACCCGTCCGGCACTCTTGCACTGGAGGAATATTGGAAACCCAGAGACGGCAGCTACTATGCTCAGGATATCCGTGAAAAATTCCCTGCTCACATTGTCGAGGACGGCATGGACAGCCAGAAGTTCATCCTTCAGCAGACGCAGAATTGCTACGCCCAAGCGGCAGCGTCTACCGGACTGGATACCGATAAGGTGATCGGACCGCTCATTGAGACGATTTGCGGCAGTCCTGCTCTGTCCTCAAATCCGGGGGACTATATTGATGAACACTCTATTGAGTACCAGGAACTGACATACTATGGCCGGTATACCCTGAAATACTGCTTCGCCCGGTTTGAGGAGGGCGGTGAATCCGGGCTGGCTGGCCAAATCATGGCGCTGGCGTGTGAGGATATTGCGGCCGGCTGGGGCGAAGAACCGCTTGTGTTCTCTCAGCCTTTTAATGGAGTGCTTACCGGGCAGACGTGGTATAGCGCTTTCAAAAACAATGCTCTGAGCTTGATGGAGCAGTATAATGAAATGGAGCTTGCGGAACGCTACCCGGCGTCCTATCTGCTGCTCGGTATGCTTGGGGAAGTATAGACACCTCAAAACGCAAGTAGTGACTTTGTACCGAAAATCAGCGAACCTGTTATGACTGAAACTACTTATGGACGCAGAAAGACGGCGTGACACGGGGTCACGCCGCCCTTTGCGGCAAATAGTTATTTGTCACTATTAGGCATTGGTTTTACGGCACTTTTGATTAACCGAAGTACCTCTTAAGAAGTCCTTCAAATGCTTTTCCGTGTCTGGCCTCATCCCTTGCCATCTCATGAACGGTATCGTGGATGGCATCCAGGCCCAGCTCCTTGGCTCTCTTGGCCAGGTCGGTCTTGCCTGCGGTGGCGCCGTTCTCGGCTGCAACTCTCATCTCCAGATTCTTCTTGGTGGAGTCGGTTACTACCTCGCCCAACAACTCCGCAAACTTGGCAGCGTGCTCAGCCTCTTCATAGGCAGCCTTCTCCCAGTACATGCCGATCTCGGGATAACCCTCGCGGAATGCCACTCTGGCCATGGCCAGATACATACCAACCTCAGAGCACTCGCCGTTAAAGTTGGCCCGCAGATCCTCGATGATATCCTCTCTTACACCCTGCGCCACGCCTACCACATGCTCGGCAGCCCAGGATCTCTCCTCACTCTGCGCGGTGAACTTGGAAGAATCCACGCCGCACTGAGGGCACTTCTCAGGGGGATTGTCCCCCTCGTGAACATAACCGCATACCTGACATACATACTTCATACTTTTCTCTCTCCTTTATATTATAGTTTAAGCTGTCCGAACGAAGTTCTTTCAGCTGTTGATACCCTGAGAACACTGACCGCAGGTCCCGTAAAAATAGGTTATATGGCCTGCGATCTGTCCGTCAAAAAGCTGCCTGGCCGCATCCAGAATGCCGTCAATAGCGTCCATCCGCAGATCCTGCACACAGCCGCATTCCCTACAGATGAAATGATAGTGGGGGGAGATGTCCGCATCAAAGTGATCCGTTCCGTCCCCCAGCCGCAGCCGCTGGATTTCCCCCCTATCCGCCAGCAGGGTCAGATTGCGGTACACCGTACCCAGGCTGATATTGGGGTTCTGCTGCCGAACATTCCTATATACGATCTCTGCCGTGGGATGATCGCGCCGTCCCGTGAGGAAATTCTTGATCAACTCCCGCTGCCTGCTATATTTCAGCGCCATGGCAGTTCCTTTCCGAGAAAAATTAGTAATGATTACTATTTTAGTATAAAAGAGTTTGGTGAAAAGTCAAGATGTTTTTTTAAATATATTCAGACTTTAGATTTTTTTTATGAACATATTCGATTGTTTTTACACTTTGGGTGAAAATTTGTGATATACTAAATTATTATTAGAATTTCGGTTTCAAATAAGCGGGGGAATTACCATGAAGTTTAAGACAAGGCTCCGAGTGACCTTTATAACCATTATTTTCCTGCCACTTTTACTGACGACGCTGGCCTTCTGCGTCATCGGTGTCTATCTGATGAATGCCCAGCCGGGCGTCAGTATCCAGAACCTGGATTTTGCCATGATATCCGAATCTGTGGGGAATTTCACGGGACATGCGGACAATGTTTATCACCAGCTGACCGAGCAGGCAGAAAAGGATGTGGCTCTGCTTGAGAACAAGGAGTACCTGGAGAGAATGGGAAGTCTCCTTCACTCCCGTTCCGCCTATCTGCTGGTGCGCAAGAACAATGAGATTTTTTATACCGGCAACCAGGAGGCGGCGCAGCAGATATTCCCGCTATTGCCGGGATTTGGGGAGGGCGACCTGGAGGAGGGCACAGGCTATTATTTCAGCAAGATGGACAAATATGTGAAGCAGATAGATTTCCGGTTTCGGGACGGAGCGGAGGGAAGCCTGTTTGTGGTCATGAAGATCAACTCTCTGATTTCCCGAAGGCTGCTGATCGATATGCTGGTCGCCATTGTGCTGATTCTGATTTTTACGAGTCTGATGTTGACCCAATGGATTCAAAAAGAGGTGTTTCGCCCTATCAATGAGTTGAATGTGGCCATGACCAGGATCAAGGAGGGTAATTTCGACTATATCCTGCAGACCAGATCCGGCGGCGAGATTGGCGATCTGTACCGCAACTATGAGGATATGCGGCTGCGCCTGAAAGAGAACACCGAGGAGAACGCGGAGCAGGAGAAGAAGAATAAGGAACTGGTCAGCAACATTTCCCACGACCTGAAAACTCCCATTACGGCCATTAAAGGCTATGTGGAAGGCATTATGGACGGCGTGGCCGACACGCCGGAAAAGATGGACAAATATATTAAGACCATATATAATAAGGCTAATGATATGGACAGGCTGATCAATGAATTGACCATCTACTCCGGCATAGACAATCACAGGATCCCGTACAATTTTCATCGGATCAACGTGGCGGACTATTTCGGGGACTGTGTAGAGGAGGTGGGGCTGGATCTGGAATCCAAGAATATCCAACTCAACTACACCAATCTGGTGGATCAGGATACTTTGGTCATAGCGGACCCGGAGCAGATGAAGAAGGTTATCAACAATATCATCAGCAACAGCGTCAAATATATGGATAAGCAGCAGGGGGTCATTGACATCCGTATTCTGGATGAACTGGATTCCATACAGATAGAGATCGAGGACAACGGGAAAGGAATTGCACAGAAGGATCTGGGCAGGATATTTGAGAGATTTTTCCGAACGGATGCTTCCCGCAATTCTCTGCAGGGCGGCAGCGGCATCGGCCTGTCCATAGTGAAAAAAATCGTTGAGGATCACGGCGGTTATATTTGGGCTACCAGCCGGGAGGGTGAGGGAACCTGTATGCACTTCGTGATCCGCAAGTATAAAGAACTGCAAAGCGAGTGATGTTCAGGGTACAACGTGTTGAGAGTATGATGTCCAGAATGTATCTGACGGGTTATCGGGTTGTATGCAGAAAGCGGCAAATTTAGATTTGGAAAGGCAGGACATAAAAATGAGCAGGATATTGATTATCGAAGATGAGGAGGTCATTGCGGACCTGGAGAAGGATTATCTGGAACTCAGCGATTTTCAGGTGGATATATGCAATAAGGGAGACCAGGGGCTGCAGGCGGCGCTGACAGGGGAGTATGACCTGATTATTCTGGACTTGATGCTGCCGGAGATGGACGGCTTTGAAGTGTGCAAGCGGATCAGGGAGAAGAAAAACGTTCCGATTCTGATGGTTTCGGCAAAGAAAGACGACATCGACAAAATCAGGGGGCTGGGTCTGGGGGCGGACGACTATATGACCAAGCCTTTCAGTCCAAGCGAACTGGTGGCTCGTGTCAAGGCTCATATGGCCCGGTATGAACGGCTGGTGGGGACCAGCCAAAGGGCTCAGAATGATATTGTGGAGATCAGGGGCATCCGCATCGACAAGACGGCCCGCCGGGTATATGTGGACGGCGTGGAAAAGACCTTTACCACCAAGGAGTTTGAGTTGCTGACATTCCTGGCGGAGAACCCGAACCATGTCTTTACCAAGGAAGAGTTGTTCCGGGAGATATGGGATATGGATTCCATCGGGGATATCGCCACTGTCACGGTGCATATCAAGAAAATCCGGGAGAAGATAGAGGTTGACACTGCCAAGCCACAATATATAGAGACTATATGGGGCGTAGGATATCGCTTCAAGGTATAATGAGCAAAACGCTCTGCGTTTAGCTCTTCTGAACAGAGTGTGTACTGAAGTACACGGAATTAAGGTATAATGAGCAAAACGCTCTGCGTTTAGCTCTTCTGAACAGAGTGTGTACTGAAGTACACGGAATTAAGGTATAATGAGCAAATGGCAAAGAATTAGGAGGGGCTTGAGATGTGCGATTATATTTTGAGTTGCAGTTCCACGGTGGATCTGCGAGAGGAACAGCTTAAGGAAAGGGATATCCATTACATCTGCTTTCACTTTGAACTGGCAGGAAAGCAGTATATGGACGATTTGGGCAAGTCCATTCCGCTGTCGGATTTCTATGAGGCAATGGCACAGGGGGCGGATACCAAGACCTCCCAGATCAATGTGGAGGAGTATGAGTATTACTTTGAGGGCTTTTTAAAACAGGGAAAAGATATCCTGCACCTGACACTGTCCAGCGGCATCTCCGGTACCATAAATTCTGCGTTGATTGCAAGAGACACACTGCTGGAAAAATATCCCGACCGCAAGATCTATGTGGTGGATTCCCTGGCGGCCTCCTCCGGCTATGGCCTGCTGATGGACAAGCTGGCGGATTTGCGGGACGGCGGCATGGGTGTGGAGGAACTGTATCACTGGACAGAGGACAATAAACTAAAGCTGCAGCACTGGTTCTTCACCACCGACCTGACTTATCTAATCCGAGGAGGCCGCGTGTCCAAGGCCGCCGGAATCGTGGGAAGCGTGTTGAACATCTGCCCGCTGCTGAACGTGGATTACATGGGGCGGCTGATCAACAGGGCCAAAGTGCGTACTAAGCGCAAGGTTATTCATGTTACGGTGGACAAGATGAAAGAACATGCCCAGGACGGGGCGGATTACAGCGGCAAGTGCTATATCTCCCAGTCGGCCTGCATGGAGGACGCCAAAGCCGTGGCGGAACTGGTGGAGGAGGCATTTCCCAAGCTGCAGGGCAAGGTGGAGATCAACGATATCGGCACAACCATCGGCAGTCATACCGGTCCCGGCACAGTGGCGCTGTTCTTCTGGGGGGATGAGAGAAAAGATTGAAGAATCTCGCAATGAAAACAAAAATCATCTATGAGGATCAGGATATTTTGATCTGCCACAAGCCGGCGGGTCTGGCCACTCAGTCAGCCAGCGTCAGCCAGCCCGATGTGGTCAGTGAATTGAAAAAGTATCTGGGCGGCGGCTATCTGGGAATTATACACCGGCTGGATCAGCCCGTGGAGGGATTGCTGGTGTTTGCCCGCAGCCAAAAGGCGGCGGCAGCGTTGAGCCGCCAGCTGGCCGAGGGCATTTTGGTTAAGCGGTACTGCGCGCTGGTCCATGGACGGCCTCCCCAGGAGAGCGGCCGGCTGGTGGATTACCTGCGGAAAGAGGGCAGCCTGTCTCGAGTAGTTTCGGAGGGAAACCAGGGGGCTCAGAAAGCGGTGCTTCGGTATCAGGTTAGAACGGCAGATGTAAGGAAAGGCGCCGGGGGGCAGGATAGCAGCGGTGAAGTACCGGGGGCTGCGGCACACACCGCCGCAGCGTTGAATTACACATGCATGGATATTTATATAGAAACGGGACGTTTCCACCAGATCCGCTGCCAGCTGTCCCATGCGGGAATGCCTATTCTGGGAGACAGGAAATACGGCACAGAGGAGAGTCTGGCGGAGAGCAGGCGTCTGGGGATAATGCAGACTGCGCTGTGCGCCTGTGAGATACGGCTGCGGCATCCGGTGACGGGCCGGGAGATTTGCCGGGAGATTGCTCCTGCCTGGATGAGCCGAGAATAAAATATATTTTTTTCCACATACTATCCGTAGTATTTTGGGGGCCATGTGGGGCAGCCCATGCAAAGCGGAGGTCGGGTATGCTGGAGAAGGTCAAACAGAGCAAAATCATTACACTATTGTTGATCACCGCAGTAGTGTATTTTTTTCTGCAATATCTGACGCCATTGTTTTCGCCGATTTTGGTCGCCATGTTGTTTGTGACTATTTTTGGCCCATTTCTGAAAAATCTACAGGTCAGGCTCCATATTCACCGGCAGGTGGGGGCAATTCTGCTTCTGATACTGGGCTGCGGGCTGCTGGCGGTTCTGGTGTGGGTACTCTTTTCCTGGATTGTGGGCAGCCTGCCGGAGTGGGTGGGTCAGCTGGAGGCAGTGGAGCAGGAATTGCAGGAACTGATTCAAAAGGGCAGCGCTTCTATCGGGGAAATGCTGGGGATTGACGGAGAATATCTGGAGTCCACATTGTTGGCAAGGCTCAATGAGTGGATGGACTATTTTCAGGCGGAGGGGGCGGCGGGTATGTTGTCCGGTTCCCTGCAATACCTGAAAAAGATAGGATTGCTGGGAGGCTTCCTGGTGACCTTTGTCATTGCGGCTGTGCTGCTGGCCAAGGATTATGACCGGATCATGAACAATCTGCTGGATCGGGAGGAGTTCCATGTGCTGTTGGAGGTGATCTGCGGGATTATCCGCTATATTGCCACTTTTATCAAGGCTCAGGTGGTCATCATGTCCCTGATCTCCCTGACGGCGGGGGTGGTTTTGGGCATATGCGGCATCCGCCATGGAGCGCTGTGGGGGATGTTGGCAGGACTGCTGGATGCGCTGCCTTTTATCGGCACGGGAATTGTACTGCTGCCTTTGGCATTGGTGCAGTTGTTCCAGGGATACTATGGCCGGGCGCTCATCTGTCTGATATTATATGCAGCCTGTGTATTCCTGCGGGAGATACTGGAACCCCGCCTCATCGGCAAGCGCATGGGAATATCTCCCGTTGCCGTGCTGACGGCAGTTTATGCGGGTATTCAACTCTTTGGCGTATGGGGTATTATCAAGGGACCTTTGGGATTTATGATCATCTACCAGAGTTGGCAGAGTTTACAGAGACGCATTTGGGATACGGGGGCGTAATTTTCCGGCAGCCTGCGAAAAGCACTTTTCGGGCTGTCGGATGTGGAAAAGCGGCTTTGGGGATTGGCATTTGACCGCGGATATAGTAAACTAAAGAGAAAAGCCAACGAGAAGAGGAGAGTTATGAGTCCTGCGAAGAGAAAGAGGGATAAGGGGGCAAAACCCGCTCCCATAGAGCGTCTGTGTGAAATCATCCGGGATTTGCTGGATATTCTGGTGAGCCTGTATATGATGGTTCTGACGATAGTTTTACCGCTGTATACAACAGACACGGGCTATCGCCATATGGGGACGGAGAAATGTATGTTTTTCCGCTCTGCCAGCCTGACAGCCTGCAAAGTGATCCTGCCACTGGCGGCAATCTATCTGCTCTGCCGGTTGATATGCAGATTCCTGCCCGGGATAAAAGGCAAAGGAAAACGACCGATCCTGTCTGTCACAGATGTGTTTGCGATTGTGTACCTGGCGGCGGTGGTCTGCTCCTATCTCCATACATCCTTCCGGGAGGAGACGGAGTGGGGAGATACCTTTTACGGGGTATCAGGCTGGTATCTGGGACTGCTGACACAGCTGCTGTTTCTGGGGATTTATTTCATGTTTTCCCGTTTGTGGCAGCGGAAGGACTGGATGATGGGCCTGTGGGCTTTGGCTGCGGCAGTGGTCATGCTGCTGGGATATTTAAATCGTTTTGGCGTCTATCCGCTGGAAATGCAGGCCGCAGGTCCTCAATATATTTCTACCATCGGCAATATCAATTGGTACTGTGGTTACATAGTGACATTGGTGTCAGCAATTGCATACTATTTATGGAAGGGATGCGGGGGCTCTGGAAAGAAATGGATACATATGGCCGGGGTTTTTATCTTGGGGATAGGGCTGGCCTCACTGGTAACCCAGGGCAGCAGCAGCGGTATTGTGGCGCTTCTGATCCTGACGGGCGTGTTCTACCTGTTGTCCATGAGGGATGCCGGGAAAATGCAGCGTTTTTGGGAGGGCTGCATCCTGCTGTCCGGAGTATGCCTGCTTACCTGGGTAATCCGGCGGATCTGGCCTCAGGCCATCACTTATTCCGAAAGTACCACGGATCTGCTGACTCTGTCGCCGCTGCCCTTTATTATGATGGGGTGTTCGCTGCTTGGCTGGTTTCTGGTATATCGGAGCCGCCGGGCGGGACGCTTCCGGCCCAGGAGTTGGTGTCTGCTGGGTATTGCGGCCTGGTCGGCAGCAGGCGTCGCCGTGGTGGTTTTTGCCGTTCTGCTGGCTGTCAATACCGTACATCCGGGCAGTATCGGGGCTTTGTCCCAACTCGGTGCCTTCACCTTTGACGCCTCCTGGGGAAGTAACCGGGGTATTACGTGGACGGCGGGGCTGACCTGTTTTATGGATCAGAATATGCTGGGAAAACTGGTGGGTGTGGGGCCGGATGCCATGGCCCTGTACATTCACAGCGGCGCCAATCCGGCGCTGAAGCAGATGGTGGAGGAATATTTCGGCAGGCTGATGCTGACCAATGCCCATAACGAGTGGCTGACCGTGCTGATTGACGAGGGGCTGCTGGGGGCCGCGGGCTACATAGGGTTAATGGTGACTGCCATAGGCCGGTACTTGAAGGCCGGCAGGGAAGATTCGCTGGCAGGCGCCGCCGGTATGGGAATCCTGGCCTATACGGTGAACAATATTTTCAGCTTCCAGCAGGTTATGAGCACCTCGGCGGTGTTTTTGATTCTGGGCATCGGGGAAGCCTGTCTGCGCAGCAATTTAAGAAATGCCCGCGGCAGCTCCGGTGACGGAAATCTCAGTTAAGTTTGACTTTATGCCTTATATCTGTTAGAATAAATCTCAGAAAGGTATGGCATGGCGTATGAAGATCGAGAGAGTAGATGAAAAAACAGTGAAATGTTTTCTCTCCAACGAAGAGTTGGAGGAGTATGACATTTCTTATAAGGATTTCGTGACGCGCAGTGACAGGGCCAGGGAGATTGTGGAGGAGATCATGGCCCAGGCTGTGGAGGAGGTGGATTACAAGCCCCCTCAGTTTGCCTTTGACCTGCAGATTATGATTTTGCCGGAACAGGGCATGATACTGACTTTTACAGAGCGGACTCCGGATGATCTGAAAAACAGTACAAACCTTATGAATTATCTGAGGGAGATGCGTCGTATTTTGAAGGAAAAGCTGGGACTGGACGGCTCCACCATTGCAGGGCTGCTGGCCCAGGCAATGATGACGGCGGCTGCGGGACAAGGTGCTGCCGAGCCAAACGCTGCAGGAAGTGCTGCCGGTCAGAAGCCGCAAGATAATACGGAAACTGTTGCCAAGAAGGAGGCGATTCAGAAGCCCCGTTTTGCTATTTTCCGTTTTGCCAATATGCGCAGTCTCTGTTCCTACGCGAGCGTACTGCCCAAGAACCTGCGGGTGATCAGCAGGCTTTACCAGGAAGGCGGTACATATTATCTGCATCTGGAGCGCGGCGGTGCTTCTTATGAACGCTACAGCAGGGCCAGCATCCAGGCGCTGGAGTTTGGCGAGTTGTATGCGGCCACTGAGGATAAGCTGGTGTATCTGGAGGAACATGGGGAGTGCCTTATCGGTGAGAAGGCATTATCCAAGCTGCGGCTATAAAAGAGATAAACAAAAAACTCCTGGAAACAGGAGTTTTTTAGCAGGCGTGACAGGACATAATAAAGGCCTGTCAAACAAAACTGATCCGACCAGTGACAACGGGGAAAATGACTAATCGCAAATATATTCAATACAAACTTCTTGACATGTGTCACGAATTAGTGTACAATTCTAATGTTCGACATAGAACGGCGTGTGGCTCAGCTTGGTAGAGCGCTACGTTCGGGACGTAGAGGCCGCAGGTTCAAATCCTGTCACGCCGATTTTTTCTTGAAGACATGGATTTTTTCGAAAATCCATGTCTTTTATCGTCATATTTTTGTTGGAGATTAAGACGTAAATTTAATTATTCGAGACATATATTCGTTCCGCCCAGAGATTGGGCGGAACCTGGATATATCAAAGAGTGTGGTGAGAGAGAAATTGAAGTTTTGTATTTGGGAGAAAAACAAAAATGAATAAACGAGGACGGGAGGCCCATTATGGAACGTGCAGTAGTGACATTGAAAAAAGGCGGGGGACGCGCCATGAAAGCCGGGGGAATGTGGATATATGACAATGAGATCGAGTTTGTCAGCGGGGACTTTGAGAACGGGGACGTGGTGGAAGTCTGCGATTTTGACGGCTACGGCATGGGCTGCGGATTTATCAACACCAGGTCAAAGATCACTGTGCGAATGCTGTCCCGGAAAAAGGACGCAATCATCGACGAGGCGTTTATCCGCCGACGAGTGCGGGACGCATGGAATTATCGCAGGGACACCGTTGATACTTCCAGCTGCCGTGTGATCTTCGGTGAGGCGGATTTTCTGCCCGGTATCGTGGTGGACAAGTTTTCCGACGTGCTGGTGGTGGAGTCCCTGGCGCTGGGCATCGACAGGTGGAAACTGACCATTGTGAAGGCTTTGAAGGAAATTCTGGCGGAGGATGGCATTTTGATCCGGGGGGTGTATGAGCGCAGCGACGCCAAAGTGCGTCTGCAGGAGGGAATGGAGCGCAGCAAGGGTTTTATCGGAGAAACCTTTGATACCAAGGTGGAGATAGTGGAGAACGGGGTGCGGTATCTGGTGGATGTGGAGGATGGACAGAAGACAGGATTTTTCCTGGATCAGAAAAATAATCGGGCCGCCGTCCACCGTCTCTGCAAGGGAAAGAAAGTGTTGGACTGCTTTACACATACGGGTTCCTTTGCTCTGAATGCAGGTATCGCCGGGGCTTCCAGTGTGTTGGGGGTGGATGCCTCCCAACTGGCGGTGGATCAGGCCGCGGAGAACGCGGCGCTGAACGGACTCCAGGACCGGGTGCGGTTTCAGTGCGCGGATGTGTTTGAACTACTGCCCCGGCTGGAGGCCCAGGGGGAAAAATACGATGTGGTGATTCTGGATCCCCCGGCATTTACCAAGTCCCGCAATTCCGTCAAAAATGCGGTCAAGGGCTACCGGGAGATCAATCTGCGGGGACTGAAGCTGGTGAGGGACGGGGGCTATCTGGCCACCTGCTCCTGCTCCCACTTTATGGAGCCGGAACTTTTTGCCAAGACTATCCGGGAAGCCGCCGCCGGCGCCCACAAGCGTCTGCGCCAGGTGGAATTTCGCACCCAGGGCCCGGACCATCCCATCCTGTGGGCGGCGGATCAGAGTTATTATTTGAAGTTCTATATTTTTCAGGCAGTGGAGGAGAGATAAGGCGGATTTCCTTGAAAACATACATTGTTTATGATAGTATGGCTATATGGAAAACAGTAGATGATGTAAGGGTTTTAGAGAGGAAAAAATGCGGATCGCAATCTGTGATGACGAAAAGCCCCAGCGGCTGCTGCTGAAAAAATATCTGGAGAACTGGGCGCTTCAAAACAAGGTCATATTGGAGACACAGCAGTTTGTCAGCGGGGAGAACTTCCTGTTTGCCTGGGAAGACGACAGGGACTATGACTTGCTGGTTTTTGATATCGAGATGGGGCGGCTCAGCGGGATAGAACTGGCTGCGGCCATCCGGGAGAAGGATGACGAGATCCCCATACTCTTTGTGACAGGGTATGACAAGTATATGCTCCAGGGCTTTGAGGTGGCAGCGCTGCACTATCTGTTAAAGCCTGTCAATCCGGAGAAACTTTTCGAGGTACTGGACAGACTGAAAATAAGGAGAAAGCAGGAGGGCAAACTTTTCTTTCAGACGGAAAAAGGCCCGGTGTCCCTGCCCGCCTCAAGGATCTGGTATATAGAGGCCAGGGCGCATCAGTGTGTTCTGTACACGGAGGACGAGGAATATACCCTGCGCGCCTCCATCAGCGAGATGGCAGGACAGCTTGGCGGGCGGAGGGAGTTCGTGCGCTGCCACCGCTCCTACATTGTCAATCTGCATCACGTATCCGCCATCGTCAAGCCGGGGCTTTTTCTTGACGACAGGCGCAGACTTCCGGTGAGCCGGAGCGCGGAGAAAGAGGTAAACCGGCTTTTTATAGAATTATTTAGAGGATGACGGAAAATGATCTGGCAGACAATAGGGATACTTCTGGTGCTTTTGGCTGTGAATCTGCTGTTGTGGATATTTGCCATGCCCAGGTATGTGAACCGCAGAATCCTGCGTTTTCAGAATGAACTGGTGAACAGACACTATGACGAGGTTGAGACCATGTACCGCAAAATGCGGGGCTGGCGGCACGATTATCACAATCATATACAGACACTGAAGGCTTATATGAGCCTGACGCAGTATGAGGAGGCAGCCAAGTATCTGGAGCTTTTGGAGAAGGATCTGACAGCAGTGGATACGGTGCTGCGCACAGGCAATGTGATGGTGGATGCCATATTGAACAGTAAGTTATCGTTGATTCAGGAAAAAGATATCAAAGTGGATGCCACCGCCGCAGTGCCCAAAGAAATCCCCATCTCCGATATCGACCTGTCGGTGCTGATCGGAAACCTCATGGATAACGCCATGGAGGCTTGCGAGAAAGTTCCCGCAGAAGATCGGTTTATCCGAGTATACATTGATGTAATTAAGAAGCAGCTGTACATCTCCGTCACCAATTCCATGCAGGGCAGGGCCAGACGCAGAGGCGAACGCTTCCTCTCGGACAAACAGGGCAGCCATGGATTCGGGCTGTTTCGAATGGACGACATTGTGGCAAGGCACGGGGGCTACATCAACCGCCAGACAGAGGACGGAATATTCGCCACGGAAGTGATGCTTCCGCTGATAAAAGAATGATTAGTGATCGATTTGGACTCTTCTATAAGGAAGGGTCTTTTTTACCCCCCAAAATGCAATTTGTGCAAATGGAAATGTCATTCGTGCCAAAAAAATGTATGGGGAAAAATATATGGTAGACTGACACTGAGATGAAAACGGCATATGCCCTGACAGGGCACTGATCAATATATGGACGCCAAAGCGGCCATATGTTGATCACCGGATATGTGGGCTGCCAGGGGATATGCGGAACTGTAAACAGCATATGCCCTGACAGGGCACTGATCAATATATGGACGCCAAAGCGGCCATATGTTGATCACCGGATATGTGGGCTGCCAGGGGATATGCGGAACTGTAAACAGCATATGCCCTGACAGGGCACTGATCAATATATGGACGCCAAAGCGGCCATATGTTGATCACCGGATATGTGGGCTGCCAGGGGATATGCGGAACTGTAAATAGGAGGAACGAAATATGCTATATATGTCCCAAGTCTTTGACGACAAGTCAAGGCAGAAATATGGTTTAATCAGCAACTTTATTTACAATATGAAATCGGCAAAGGAGTGGGACAACAAGTTATTCTGGTTCCAGATCCTGATGGTGGTTCCCACAGTGGCGGCCTCCCTGCTGGGGACTTACCTGCCTTCCAGGCTGGTGGCGGACTTGTCTGGCCAGATGGGGATTCCCCGTCTGCTTCTTGAACTGACTTTGATTTCTCTGGCGCTGTGGGCCTGCAATGCCGCTTCCAATGTGGCGCTGGAGTATTGCGAACTGCAGGGGGGCTCCATCAGTACTTATTACGCCAAAAAATTTGTCCGCAAGATCATGGATGTGGACTACGATTATCTGGAGGATGAGGACTATCAGAAGGTGTCGGGAAATGCATGGCGGGTGGCCCGTTTCGGGCAGGGCGTGTCTACCGCGGTGATAGCTCTGCCCATGTTCCTCTCGTCCTTGACGGGTGTACTGGCCTATGGATTTTTGCTGGCTGCAAGGAGCATAATCCTGCTTCTGACTATAATCGCTTCTGTTGGCATCAGCCTGTGGCTGCTTGCGCTTGCCAGAAAAAAACATGCTGAGTATTACGAGCAACTGCAGTTTACCGCCAGGAAGGAGAGTTATATCACGGCCCAGGCCACGGACAGCGCTGCCGGGAAGGACATCCGCATCTATCGTCTGCTGGACTGGTTTTTGGAGAAATATGATACATCCCTGAAAGAGATGGGCAGGATATACGGTGTCATACACGATTGGTATCTGCTGCGCAATCTGTCCAATGCCTTTCTGCAGTTGGTCATGAATGCCATGGCTTTTGGAATTTTGGCGTACATGCTGGCTGCCGGGAAGATCACTGCGGCGGAGTTTGTGTTTTACATCGGCCTGGTGAACGGTTTTTCCCGATATTTTGAAGAGATGCTGCGCCAAATCATGATGTTTAACAACACCAGTGCCTCCATCAGTTACATGAGGGAATTTTTGGAGACCCAGGATCGGTGGAACCGCGGGGAAGGCATCGGAGCGGAAAAGCTCCGGCGCATCAGCAGTTCTCCCGTGAAAATAGAATTTCGAAATGTGTCCTTTACCTATCCGGGCAGCGAGAAACCTACGCTGAAAAATATTAATGTGGTGATCCGGCCCGGCGAGAAGATCGCGCTCATCGGCTTAAACGGAGCGGGAAAGACTACACTGGTAAAGCTGATGTGCGGATTTTATCACCCCACGGAGGGAGAGATTTTGTTGAACGATATTCCCATACAAAATTTTAACCGGGAAGAATACTACAGCCTGATTTCGGTGCTGTTCCAGGATTCCACCATGCTGGCGATGACGCTGGATGAAAACCTGACCGGGCAGGATCCGAAGGACATAGACAGGCAAAGACTGAAAGAGGCCCTGAAATTATCAGGTTTTGACACTGTGTACGAAAAAATGGCGGACGGTGGAAAATCGCTGCTGGTTCGGGAAATCAACAAAAATTCCATAGATTTTTCCGGCGGAGAAAAGAAGAAGATGCTCTTTGCCAGAACGCTATACCAGAATACGCCGCTGGTGATATTGGACGAACCCACGGCGGCGCTGGACCCCATAGCTGAAAACGAACTTTACATCAATTATGGGAAAGCAATGGAGAACAGGACCAGTGTCTATATTTCCCACCGGCTTTCCAGCACCAGGTTCTGCGATCGGATCCTGCTTCTGGAGCGCGGGGAGATCATAGAGGAGGGCACCCATGAGAGCCTGCTGGCCGGAAATACACGCTATGCCCGGCTTTTTGAGGTGCAGAGCCAATATTATAAGGAAGAAGATGAGCGGAAACGCAGAAGCCGCCTGATGGATGACGCCTATGAGACCAAGACGCGGGAAAGGGGTGTGTTTGATGAGTAGAAAGGATTGGAAAAATATATTTATTCTGTTGGGCAGTCTCTCTGAAAAGCACAAAGATGTGCTGATCAGTCTGGTGGGGCTGTCCGTATTTACGGCAGTGCGGCCCTTTATTACAGTGGTTCTCACGGGTATGCTGGTGGATGCGGTTTATGCGGGAGTGGATTCCGGACTGCTGCTGCGCTATGTGGCCGTCGGTGTGACGGGCACCTTCCTGATGCAGGCCGCAGAAGGCGTCCTGGTCATGTTCTTTAATAGAAAGCTGGAATATATGCAGGAGATACAGGGCCAGCCTCTGAACAGAAAGAGCATGGCGATGGATTATGAGTATCTGGAGAATGTGGACGTGCATGAGACTCGCCAGAGACTGGAACGGCTGGGAGGCTGGAGCCTGATGGCCCGAGTCCTGAGTGTCGTAAAAAAGATTCTTCGGGAGGGAGTCACGGTGATTGCCGCTGTTTTCGTGGTGGTTCCCATGTTCATCCGCGGCAGCCATTCCCTGTCCCATGGCTTTGTGGGTTCTTGGCTGATGTCGGTGCTGCTGCTGGCGGCGGTGCTTCTGCTGATCATGGTGGAATTTCGGTTCGGCAACTATTTTAATAAAAAAATGGCGGATGCCAGAAAGGAGATGTCCGGTCAGGAGGCCAGATACAAGTATTATCTGGAGATTCTCTCAGGGTGTGAGAGGCAGAAGGATCTGCGCACTTGCAAGCAGCAAAAGCTCTATGAGAGGGAGTTTGAGGACATTGCCCGGGGGATCAAAAAGACTATAGACCGAATTGCGGGCTTTACCGTCCGGGATGCTTTTACCCAGCAGTCGGTGTCTGCTTTTTCAGGTTTTCTGGTATATGTATTCGCAGGGCTTCTGGCCTGTGCGGGACTGATCAGCATCGGAGGGGTGGTTACCTATGCGGCCAGTATATTGCTGTTCACGGAGTCCGTGGGAAAGCTGGTGTATCAGTTGAGCTGGCTTGGAGGAAATGCAGGTCTGGCCAAGGATTATATCGACTATATGGGACTGCCCCAGCGCAAGCATGAGGGGACAATACCGGTGGAAAAGCGCCGGGACGACCGGTTTTCGGTGGAGTTCAGCCATGTATCCTTTAAATATCCGGGAAGTGAGAAGTATGTGATCCGGGATTTGAACCTTCAATTTGAGATTGGGGAAAAGATGGCCATTGTGGGAAGGAACGGTTCCGGCAAGACCACATTCATCAAGCTCCTCTGCCGCCTGTATGATGTGACGGAGGGCAGCATCAAGGTAAACGGCATCGACATCCGCAAGTATGACTATGCCCAGTACTGTGACCTGTTTGCGGTGGTATTCCAAGATTTCCAGGTGTTTGACTTCCCTCTGGGGGAGAATGTGGCGGCAGGCGGGGAAGTAGACGAGGAGCGGGCGGTGGACGCCCTGGAGCGGGCAGGCGTTGGAGAGCGCTACCACACCCTGCCTGGCGGACTAAGCACCTGCATCGGGAAAGAGTTTGAGGAGAGCGGCGTGACTTTCTCAGGAGGAGAGAAGCAGAAGATAGCCATCGCGCGGGCCATCTACAAGAACGCGCCCTTTGTCATCATGGATGAGCCCACCGCGGCCCTGGACCCGGAGTCCGAGTGCGAAGTGTACGCGGGATTTGACAAGATGGTGGGCAAGAAGACGGCGATCTATATTTCTCACCGTCTGGCCTCCTGCCGCTTTTGTCAGGATATCCTGGTATTTGACGAGGGAAAGGTGGTGCAGCGGGGACGGCATGAGGAACTGGAGAGGCAGGAGGGTTTATATAAGGAACTGTGGAATGCCCAGGCCCAGTATTATGCCTGATTGTTTGACAGTTTATTTCTCCGGGTACATCCACCCGGTATAATCCATAATGGACATCTTCTCCTGCTTTTCCTTGGTGAAAAGGGTTTCATTGCGATAGCTTCTGGGCGTTGTATGCATGGTTTCCATGAAATGCCGGTTGAAGCTTGATACGGAGCGGAATCCCACCATCTCGGAGATGTCCAGAATGGAGTGCTCCGTGCTGCGCAGCAGGTTGCAGGCGTTGATAATGCGGGTGTTGTTCAAAAAGTCCAGGGGACTTTTGCCAATAATACTGCGGAACAGGCGCCGGAAATGGGTGGGGCTGAGGCAGCAGATGTCGGCCAGGTAGTTCACATCAAACTGTTCAGCGTAATGATCTTCAATGTAGTCCAGGACCGGGGACAGCACCATGGCGTTCTCGGGGGGCTGGCTGGTGAGCGTGGTCCTGTGGCCCCCCTGGTTCTGGATGCGGTGCAGATCGATGCACAGTGACAGCAAAAGTCCCATGGAACTGGTCTGGTACATGGGGTTTTGTTCTTGGATTTCCTTTATGATCATTGTGGTGAGATCGTATATGTAGGGATACTCCTCCCGGCTCAGTATGTGCTGGTACTCCTTATATGCGCTGAGAGACAGATCAAAGCCCCGTATATCCGGCGCAATGTTTTTAAAAAGCTCTTGGGTGTTCAGGAACAGATAGGACCAGCGGCTCTCGGTGTTTGGGGAACTGTAAGTGGTATGGGGGATGTTTCTGGGTATGCAGGTAATATCCCCCTCCTTGAAAAAGAGCCGTTCCCTGCCGTTAAATTCCATATAGCCGCTCTCCGAGTGACACAGGCCGATCTCCAGGCAGTTGTGGAAGTGCAGATGCTTGCTGGGCACGTTTGAGATTTTCCAATGCTCGCCGGTCAGTAGGAGCACGGGAAAATCCGAGGGCAGAAAGTAGTTGCGGTATTCCGCGATATCATTTTTCGGTTTAGGCATAGCAACCTCCAAAAAAAACCAAATTCAAAAAGCAATTTCGAAATCTAAAGCAAGGATTGTCTGGGGAAATTTCATCAATTTGTATATCTAAAACAGGGAAAAAAATAAAAACTATGTAATTCGCCATTTATTAATCAATAAGAGTATAGCATAAATGGTCGAATTTGCATAGTTTTTATTTTCTTTTTGTTAGAAATGAAAGTCAATATGCACGAAAATAGAATTATAAATCAATTATTCCTATACAAAGTAGACGAAGAAAAGAGGGTGTTTATGGGAAAGGCAAAGAGTGGCAATAAGGAAGTTGTTGCCAAGGCGAGTTGGAAAAAGGCTATAAAGAGAGACTGGCAGCTCTATTTGCTGCTGTTGTTCCCGCTGGTCATGGTCTTTGTGTTCAGCTATGCGGCTTACCCCGGTATGCGGATGGCATTCATGGACTATAAGCCGGTCAGGGGCTATGCCGGAAGTGAATGGGTAGGCTTTAAAATCTTCAAGGATATTTTCACGGATAAAGAGTTTACCAAAGCGCTGCGCAATTCCATAGTGTTCAATCTTTTGGATTTGCTTATCGGGTTCCCGATGCCCATTATATTGGCCCTGATCCTGAACGAACTGCGCTATGCCAAGTTTAAGAAGGTATCCCAGACTATCCTGTATCTGCCCCACTTCCTGTCCTGGGCTATTATCGGAAGCGTGGCTTACAACATGTTCCGTCCCAGCACGGGTCTGGTGAATATGGTGCTGATGAAGCTGGGGATAATTTCGCAGGGCATTCCCTTTATGACGGAGAAATGGCACTGGGCCGTGACTTATCTGCTGATCGGTGTATGGCAGAGCATGGGATGGGGCACCATCCTCTATCTGGCAGCAATAACGGGTATCAGCGGCGAACTTTACGAGGCGGCCATGATTGACGGCGCCAACCGGTGGAAGAGGATGTGGTATATCACGCTCCCCGGCATCAAGGGCACGGTGGTAACGCTGCTCATTATGAACCTGGGCAAGGTCATGGGCAGCAATCTGGAAAGGCTGACGGCTTTGGGTAACACCCAAGTAGCGGATTTCCAGTACCAGCTGGCGATTTACATATACAACAGAGGTATCGGCAACGGTAAGTTCAGTCCGGCCACCGCGGCCAATCTGTTCCAGTCCCTGGTGGGTCTGGCGCTGGTGCTGCTGTCTGACAGGATTGCCAAGAAACTTGGCGAAGACGGTTTGTTATAGGAGGCTGGAAATGGGTAAAAAAGAGAAGACGAACGAGACAACTGTATCTACAGGCGGCGAACATGCCGTGAATAAATTCCGTTTCAGCGACTTTGTGATGATGGCGGTGATTGTGCTGCTCTGCGCCACCTGTGTGCTGCCCTTTATACATGTGGCGGTGAAATCCATCTCCGGCAACGCGGCGGTTATGGCAAAGTCGGTATATTTCTGGCCCAAGGGCATTACACTTGACGCTTACAAGAGGGTGTTCGGCGATGCCAGCATGACTTATTCCATGGGTTTTTCCGCAGTGGTCACTTTGGTCTTTACTGCTCTGGGCATGCTGGTATGTACCTGTGCGGCGTACCCTCTGTCCAAGAAAAGGCTGAAGGGGAAGCATGGCATCACGTTCTTGCTGATGGTGCCAATGTACTTTGGCGCGGGCATCATCCCCAGCTATCTGCTGTACCAGGATTTGAAGGTGCTGAATACCGTTTGGGTGCTGATATTGCCCCTGATTTATTCGCCCTACAACATGCTGATCATGAAGAACTATTTCCAGAGTACCATTCCGGACAGCCTGGAAGAATCCGCTTTTCTGGATGGGGCCAGCAATTTACAGATATTGTGGAAGATTGTGTTGCCGCTGTCCAAACCGATTCTGGCTACATTGTCTCTGTTTTACGCAGTGGGCCGTTGGAATGCCTACTCCGACAATATGTACTACACCAGGGACAACAACCTGAAGCTGATCCAGTATAAGCTGTACCAGATGGTGGCGTCCGCAACGGAGAGCCAGACCTCTTCCCTGGCGGATATCGGCGGCGTGAGCCAGTCCGTGCCGGAGGTGTTGCAGGCGGCCAGCATTATGTTTGTCACGATTCCCATTATCATTATCTATCCCTTCCTTCAGAAGTATTTTGTTAAGGGCGCGATGATCGGGGCTGTGAAGGGCTAATATGCAGACTACATAAGGGTAGTTTATCCCTGACCACAGGGAGTTAATATAAACTATATTTTCTATATTAAAAGGAGGATTAATTTTATGAAGAAGAAAACTCTTCAGAGAGCGGCAGCCCTGGTTATGACCAGCGCGATGGTAATGGGCGTTATGACGGGCTGCGGCAGCGAACCGGCAACAGGTGGCGGTACACCGAGCAGCGAGAGCACACCAAGCAGCGAGAGTACTCCCGCGGGCGATGATACCACTCCGACAAGCAGTGAACCTGCTTCCGGCAGCAGCGAGGGAGAGGATCCCGCAAACACTGCGGCAGGCATGGAGGGCTGGACTGCTTTTGAGAGCCCTGTTACCTTACAGATTCCGGTTTATGACCGCGGTGACAACGGCAACGGCTGTTCGGACGTGGTGAACAATTACTGGACCAACTGGGTACAGGAGAATTTCGGCGCTAAGTACAACATCAATGTGGAGTATATCGCCATCAACCGCAACGATGTAATGACGGATTACACCCTTCTTGCCACCGGCCAGGATCTGCCCACTGTTTTGATGGAGTACGACTATGACAAGCTTGCTACATGGCAGTCAGAGGGATATCTTCAGCCCTATGACATGGAGCAGCTAAGGACCGTGGCTCCTACTTTCTATCAGAACATGGTAGACAACGGTATTGACATCTATACCCAGTTCAACGGCGAGGATTATCTGGCTCTTGGGCAGAGACCTTATGGTAATACCAACTACACCTGGATCACCTGGTATCGTCAGGACTGGCTGGACGAGGTCGAGGTAGATCATTATCCTGCAACCAGCGTGGAGAGACTGGAGTTGTTCCAGAAGCTGGTAGACGCGGGACATGAATATCCCGCAGGCGGTACTAAGATAGCAGGTGCGGGCGCTGACCAGAACTATGGCTGGAGAACATATCCTCAGGATGAGGTGACATGGGCTACCACCGGCGACTATCAGATTCCCGCTCTGTCCACCGAGGCACAGAAGAGACTGTTAAAATTTGAGAATGAACTGTACAACAGAGGCTTCAAGAATCCCGAGTACTATACCAGGGACGGCGGTGAGGCGATTGCTGACTTTATCAATGGCAAGACCTTTGAATGGTCAGGCTACACCTCCTCCACGCTGGACACACTGGCTTCCTTCTATGAACTGAATCCGGAGGGAAAGCTTAGCGTGGTAGTGACCAGCAGTGACTTTGTACAGGATGACGTGTGGGGTTCCAGCAACGCTTTCCGTCCCACCAATGTATTTGGCGCTATGACTGCGTTTGCGTATGACGCGACTCCCGAGGAGGTGCAGGCTGCCATGATGTACATGGAGTGGATGTCTCAGGAGGACGTACTGTTTACCATGCAGTGGGGGCTTGAGGGCGTGAACTTCAATTACGACGGTGACACGCCGGTGAGCGTAGCTGACCAGAGCGGTATGCCTGAACAGCAGGGCCACAACAACAATGTGGACTACTGGATGATCGTTACCGCGTCCAAGACCCTGGGCAGCATTGAGAAGGACATTGCGGCTATCTCTCCTCAGGGACTGCCTCAGGACTTCTATGAGGATATTCTGGCTAACTACTATGGACAGAATGAGTTGTACAACAAGAACTACGCGAATTCTGACTGTAACTTCGCAACTTCTTTCCAGGCTGTCACAGAGTACGGCAACATCCTGAAGGAAGAGTTGTATCCCAGATATCGGGACCAGCTGACCATGTGTACTCCCGAGGAGTTTGACGAGTTGTATGACAAGCTGAGCCAGGAGTATCTGGACGCAGGTTACCAGGAAGTAATCAACCAGAGGCTGGAGGCATATAATGCGGGCCTGAGCACCAAGCTTCCTAAATAAAATAGTGCCTTTCAGTAAAGCAAAAAGTTAAAAACCGTATAGCCCCCGACATATGTTGGGGGCTATATTCTCATAAAGATACGATAGAGGAACCAATGCAGTTCGTGCGGATAAGAATACTTTTCATGCGAAAACCCATCTCATGAGAAAAAATATGATATGATAATATATGGATCAATCTCAGGGTGGCGGTGCGGCAAGAGACTGATTTACGGCACTGCCAGGAAGTCTGCGGAACTTATACTACATAAGGCCAGAGTTTACCGTACTGCATTGGTTAAACGTATATGGCTGGCGTTATGTAGTCAGGTTACTCGGAAATCTTAATTGTTAAGCAGTATAAATAGGAGGTTTATTGATGAAGCTGGAATATGACAAGCAGGAGCTTCTGGATGTAATTGACAGAATTGTTAAAAGAACCATGAAAATGGATCTCACATGGGACTGGCCCTGCGGCGTGGCTTACTTTGGAATTGCCGACGCCTATGAGAAGACCGGGAGGGAAGAATATCTGAAGCTTTTGAAAGACAGGGTGGATGAACTTATCGATCTGGGTCTGCCCAGAGTGTGGACGGTGAACGCCTGCGCCATGGGACATTGCATGATCACCCTTTATAAGGCCACGGGAGAGCAGAAATACTGGGATATCGTGATGAGCAAGATCCGCTACATCCGGGAGGACGCGCTCCGCTTTGGCGACGGTGTGCTGCAGCATACTGTGTCGGCGGACAATGATTTTCCGGAACAGTGCTGGGCGGATACCCTGTTCATGGCTGCCTTTTTCCTGCTGCGGGTGGGCGTGGAACTGGCGGACGAGGAGATCATTGAGGACGCGCTGAACCAGTATTACTGGCACATCAAGTATTTGCAGGATCCGGACACGGGCCTGTACTACCACGGCTACAATAATATCACCAAAGATCATATGTCCGGCTTTTGCTGGGGACGTGCCAATGCCTGGGCGGCGTTTACCATGTCTCAGGTGGGGGATATTCTGCCTAAGTGCTATCTGTATCCCAAGTACATGGACGTAGCGGGGTCTCTGAATGAACAGCTTTCGGCCATCAAGCTGCTTCAGACCCAGGACGGCCTGTGGAGAACCATACTGGATGATGAGAGTTCCTATGAGGAGATTTCGGCGTCCGCGGGCATTGCCGCCGCCATGGTGTCCAGGGCTAATCCCCTTCACACCAAATACATCAACAAATCCATCCGCGGTCTGCTGGCCAATGTGAGCCCGGACGGCAGGGTGTTGAACGTCTCCGGCGGAACGGCGGTCATGAACGACGCGGACGGCTACCGCAATATATCCAGAGACTGGATACAGGGATGGGGACAGGGCCTGGCGCTGGCATTTTTTGACAAGGTTCTGATGTCGGACGATCTGCAAAAGGACGGTGCTTTGTAAAGTGTGCAGGGTGATGTTTGACTTCAGAAAACCGGGCGTTATGCTCTATGGGGAAGGGCTTCCGGTCTCCGGCCAGGGACAATCCCATGGGCGGGAGCTAAAAGAGCGCCGGAGCATACATGGCGCAGGGTTTGTCACGGAAAATATCAGGAGGGAAAAGGAACCGCTTCAAATCCCGGAACTCAACACGGGTTTTGACGTTCCCTATTGGTATGGGGGGCAGGATCTGACGCGGATTTCGCAGGATGTATACGGCTGCTATGTGGATTCTCGGGAGATAACCCGGAGGGTGGACGCGGAGCCGGAGAGATTGGTTCCGCTGTGCTTTAAGGCGGATGTGGAGGAGCCGGGGAACTACCAGGTGGAGCTTAAGATGTATGGCCAAGGGGAGATCTGTGTCTTCGCAGGGCCCAGAAGGCTTGTCTACAGGGGTTTTCTTCCAAAGGATCAGGAGTTGGAATGCCGTTTCGTGCTGAATGTCTGCGATATTGTGCCCCGCGGACAGGAGCGCAGGCGTCAGAGGCGCAGCGTTGACATTGCCCTGGTGGGAAGGGACGTGCGGCTGACGGCGGCGGCCTTTTGGCCGGTGGACTGTCCCACGCTCTACATAGCGGGTGACTCCACCGTGACGGATCAGCCTGCGGAATATCCCTATGCCCCCGGGACCAGCTACGCCGGGTGGGGGCAGATGATAGGCTGCTACATGCCTGTCGGGATTGGGGTTTCCAATCATGCCCATTCCGGCCTTACGGTGGAGAGCTTTCGGACGGAGGGGCACTATGCCATCATTCAGGACAGCATAAAGCCCGGCGACTATCTGATGCTCCAGTTTGGACACAACGACCAGAAGCTGATGCATTTACAGGCCTGCGGGGGATATCGGGACGGGCTTGCCGCCTATGTGGAGGAGACCAGGCAAAAGGGGGCGTATCCGATTATTGTTACGCCCTTGGCCCGAAATTCCTGGAAGGCGGATGACGGCTCTTATAACGACTTACTGGAGCAGTATGCGGATGTCTGCATGGAACTGGGACGGCAGTACGGTGTTCCGGTGGTAGATCTCCATGGGCGGAGCATGGCGTTTGTGAAAGAGATGGGACTGGAGGGTGCAAAAGCCTTTTTCTTTCCCAGGGATTTCACCCATACCAACGATTACGGGGCCTACAGGATGGCTGGCTTTGTGGTGAGGGATTATCTGGAGAAGGCAGGGACGGCGGCTTACGGATCAGGACCTGGACAGGAGGAAATGTCCGGAGAATCGGGGAGCAGGGAAGCTTACAGAAGGCTGGCCGGATGGATGACGGAGCGGGCGGATGTCTGGGAGGGGGAGGGCGCGGTAAAAGAGGGAGAGGACCTGAAGGCGGTCATAACCAGGGGGCATGGGGCTGCAATCTGCAGGGCGCTTGACATCTAAGTTTGGAAGTAAAACTTCCAAATACTGATTGGTGCAATATCGCAGGCCAGCCTGCGATATGCAGGGAAGAGGTAAGCTTGAATGTATAACATTCAAATACGTATTAAGGGATATTGCAGGCGCGGCCAGCAATATCCGTGAAGAGGTAAGTTTGTTAAACGGATGCAATATTTTAGGCAAGGAGTTTAATAAGGATAAACTTCGGGTTTGCGGGAAAGAGGTAAGAATGAAGAGGGTAGAGAGAGGGAGTTTTACACTTCCCGGTGAGGCAGGTTATGAGGAATTGACATTGAAGCTTGCGGATAGGTGGGGGGCGGACGTGATTCGGGACAGCGATGGGACTGTGCTCTCCGATGAGATCACAAAGGCAGGCTATGGCATTTATTCCACAATCTGCATCATCAGAGATCACAATGAATGGGCGAAAAAGAATCAGGATAAACTGCAGCAGTGTTTTCTGATGACGCATCCGGTCACCGCGGAGGGCAGGAGTCTGACCATTGCGCTGATGGCCGATTTTTTCCCGGAGCAGTTCCGGGTGAATGACAGCGAAGATTCCATGAGGTACTGGCAGGTCTATGACAGAACCACGGACACTCTGGTTGATGTGGCCGGATGGAGTTACGACAGGGACAAGCAGGAGGTTACGCTGGAGGGCATTACGCCCTGGCACAATTATTCGGTGAGCTTTCTGGCATATCGGATCTGGGAAGAAATTTCCATGTACAACCACACCACCAACAATTGGGACAAGGAACACCTGATGCAGATTGACCCGGTGTATCCGGAGACACAGGCATATATGCTGGAGTGGATGACAAAGTGGTGCGAGACGCATCCGGATACCACGGTGGTGCGCTTTACGTCCATGTTCTACAATTTTGTCTGGATCTGGGGGAGCGACGCGCGCAACAGGCAGCTCTACAGTGACTGGGCATCCTATGATTTCACTGTAAGCCCCCGGATGTTGGAGGGCTTTGCCAGGGAAAAGGGATATAGCCTGACGGCGGAGGATTTTGTCAACCAGGGGAAACTCCATGTCACCCATATGCCCTGTGACAGGAAGAAGCTGGACTGGATTGATTATGTCAATGGCTTTGTGATTGGATTTGGCAGGAAATTGATCGACATTGTACATAGTTTTGGCAAAAAGGCATATGTGTTTTACGATGACAGCTGGGTGGGCATAGAACCCTACAGGCCCACGTTCAAAGAATTTGGTTTTGACGGTCTGATTAAATGCGTCTTTTCCGGCTATGAAGTGAGGCTTTGTTCCGGCGTGGACGTGGAGACCCACGAACTGCGGCTTCATCCCTATCTGTTTCCCGTGGGACTTGGAGGACTGCCCACCTTCACGGAGGGCGGCGATCCCACTCTGGACGCAAAAAAATATTGGAACAGCGTAAGACGCGCCCTGCTCCGGTGCTCTATAGATCGTATCGGATTGGGCGGATATCTCCATCTGGTGGAAGATTTTCCGGATTTTGTGGAGTATGTTGCCAAGATATCCGATGAGTTCAGGGAGTTAAAGCAGCTGCATGACGCGGGAAAGCCATATGCCTGTAAGACCAGGGTCGCAGTGCTGCACTTTTGGGGGAGTATGCGCTCCTGGTCATTGTCCGGTCATTTTCATGAGACGTACATGCATGACCTGATCCATATAAATGAGGCTCTCAGCGGCCTGCCGCTGGAGGTCAGTTTCATCGGCTTCGAGGATGTGAAGGCCGGGGCGCTGAAGAAGGTGGATGTGGTCATCAATGCCGGCGCGGCGGGCAGCGCGTGGAGCGGCGGAGACGCATGGAGGGATGAGGAAGTGGTGGCGCTTCTGACGCAGTGGGTATACGGAGGCGGCACATTTATCGGCGTGGACGAGCCTTCTGCGGCGGCGGGATATGACAGCTATTTCAGGATGGCGCATGTACTGGGAGTGGATGAGAATATCATTGACAGAGTGTGCCATGGGAAGTGGACATTTGTTGTGGATCAGGAGGCTGCCGGAAGAATAATGCCTCCGGGGGCCTATATTCCGAACAGGCGCAGCTGCTGCCTGACGGACGGCAGGGCGGCCGTTCTGGCGGAGGCGGAGGGGAATCCGCTCCTTGTCAGAAATTCTTTTGGCAAGGGACAGGGTATTTACCTTTCTTCCTTTGAACTGACCAATGCCAACACCAGAATGCTTCTTAATCTGATTCTGGATGCCGGCGGTGAGGCTGTGGACGGATATTATCTGACGGACAATCCGGATATGGAGTGTGCCTTTTACCCGGAGAGCAGGACACTGGTGGTGATCAACAATACAGGGAGTACCCAGGAGTGCAGTGTACCCACAAAGTACGGCACGGAGAAGGTCAGGCTGGATGCCTATGACACGCTGATCAAGGAGATATAGGCTGGATGAATATTGAACTATTCAAATTGTATTGAATAGACAACAGAAAGGCAAGGTGATGGGGATGGTTAAGGGGTTTAAGATGAAGCTGTATGCGGGGCAGGAGGAAGAGTACGAGAGGCGCCATAATCTGCTGTGGCCTGAGATGAAGGATATGATTCATGAGCATGGGGGGAAAAATTATACGATTTTCCTGGATCGGGAGACACTGACTCTCTTTGGGTATATTGAGATTGAGGACGAGGAGAAGTGGGCCCGGGGCGCAGACACGGTCATCAACCGCAAATGGTGGGATTACATGGCTGACATCATGGAGACCAATTCGGATAACAGCCCGGTTTCTGTGGATCTGAAAACGGTATTCCATTTGGATTGACAAAAACTCCTATATCAGACAGCACCGCAAACTGTGAAAGCATGGTTTGCGGCGCTGTTTTTCAGGTCCGCTTCTTTCCGGCCTGCCTCATGCCGGCCAACTTGATGGGACTGGAGATCAGCAGCGCCCTGATATTGCTATCCTTTCAAGGAGCGGGCATCCGAATGCGTGGAATCCGGTCGGATATTTGTTTTTCTTTTATTCTTAGAAGCCTTGACAATTGCATAATTTGTGATATGATTCTAAATGCGATTGAATTGCAAACGCTATATATTTGCATTTGCGGTTCGGTGGCACTTGGAACAAAGCATTATCAAATGAAAGCAGGGAAAAGGGAACATGTTGGATATTGTTTTAGACAGTTTGCTGGATACGGCAAAATTACTGCCTTTTTTGCTATTGACCTATATTGTTATGGAATTTCTGGAACACCGGGCCGGGGAGGCCACCATCAGAATGGTACGGCGGGCCGGAAAGTGGGGGCCCGCTATCGGCGCGGCAGTGGGTGTGGTGCCCCAATGTGGTTTTTCAGCGGCGGCAGCCAGTCTATATGCGGGGCGGGTTATTAGCTTAGGAACTTTATTTGCCATCTTTTTGTCCACATCGGACGAGATGCTTCCCATTCTGATTTCTGCCCATGCAAATCCTATGTTGATAGCGCGGGTTCTGGGTTTTAAGGTGGCGGCGGGACTGGTGGCCGGTTTTTGCATAGATATGTTTTTTTCCGGAAAGCAGGAGGAGCATGAGCATATTCATGAATTATGTGAGCATGACCACTGTGGCTGTGAAAAGGGGATTGTCAAGTCTGCGCTGCTGCACACGCTGCAGATTGCGGTGTTTATACTGATTATTAACTTTGTCCTGAACTTGGTGCTGGACCAGGTGGGCGCGGACACATTGAGCCAGTGGATTTGGAATAAACCAGTGGCGGGTCAGCTGCTCTCCGGGGCGGTGGGCTTGATTCCCAATTGTGCGTCTTCCGTGGCTATCACCCAGTTATATCTGGAGGGAGCCATGAACTTCGGCGCCATGATCAGCGGATTGCTGGCCAACACGGGTGTGGGACTGCTGATCCTGTGTAGGGTGAACCTGCACAGGCGGGAGAATCTGGAAATCATCGGACTGCTCTATGGGATCAGTGTGGCAGGCGGGATTGTGGTGGGGCTGCTGCCCATAGGGTAGTCAGCGCTATGGTGCTTTTATCCGCCGGGGGCAGGAAGGAAAATCCAGTTGTCTGGGTGTATAGTAATACGGTTTAGAATAGATTAGGGAATTTTTAGAGGTATGTATGGAGAGAGTGGAATATCCTGCCGGGATCAAATGGACCCGGCAGCGTAAGGATGTTTATCAGGTGCTTCTGGAGGCCGCGGAACCGTTGAGCGCCGTACAGATCTACCAGAGGCTTGAGGAGACCGCCGGACAGTGCGGCTATGCGGTATCTACCATCTACCGGATTCTGGCGGCTTTTGAGGCCCGGGGGCTGCTTCTGAAAAGCAGTTGGATGGGGGATGATACCCTCTTATATGAGTTGAACCGGGGCGGTCATACCCATTATGCCCTGTGTCTGGGGTGCCGCAAGCGTGTGCCGCTGGAAAATTGTCCTCTTGAGCACGTGCATCTACACATGCCCCGGGCACAGGGAGATTTTGAGATCACGGGGCACAAACTGGAACTCTATGGGTATTGCAGGGATTGCCGGGAGAAGCGTCCGGAGTAGAGCATGGAACAGGCATCAGCAAAAGCTTGACACGCTGCGCTTTTTAGTTGTAGAATATCTGTACCGTGCGGTTCGTGATATTTTGAGGACAAATTACATAGAATATGTGAAATAGAAAAAGGGGGCAATATGTCATACGAACAATATAACACTGCTTTAAATGCTGGTCGAAAAGAATACCGAGCCTGTCTGCTGAAAGGCGGTTATCCCTATCTGCCAGCTTTGGATGAGATCTTATCTTACGCCAAGGTGGAATATGAAGTCAGCCTTGGCGTGTGCGAAGTGCCCATGGAACTGATTGTGGGCACTAAGACCAGAGGGCGGACCAACTCTTTTGCCGCCAACTTTATGCCCCTTTTGCCTATCAACACGGAATTTGCCAGCAAATGGATACAGTTATACAGCTGTCTGGAGGAGGAGGGACTGCGTGATCCCGTAAAGGTCTATGAGTTCATGAACCGGTATTACGTACAGGAGGGCAACAAGCGGATCAGTATTTTGAAATTTCTGAATGCATACAGCATACCCTGCTCCGTCATACGGATTGTTCCCAAGCGCACGGACACAAAAGAGAATGAAATATATTATGAGTTTTTGGATTTTTATGACATTACCGGCGTTATTACCATCAATTTCAGTGAGAAAGGCCGGTTTGCCGAACTTTTGGAACAGATTGGCACTCCGAAGGGAGAGAAGTGGACCTACGAGGACAGGAGGGAATTTGACTCTGTATTCTTCCATTTTCGGAAGGCTTTTGAGGCGAAGGACGGCGACAAGCTTCCTATTACATTAGGGGATGCCTTTTTGGCGTACATTACCGTTTTTGGCTATCGTGAAACGACACAAAAAACGGAGCAGGAGATCAAAAAAGATCTCTCCAAAATATGGGATGAATTTCTGGTACTGACCAATGACCAGTCCATAGAACTGTTTATGGAGCCTCCCAAGAAAGAGGTTTCCCATAATCTATATAGGAATCTGCTGAACCTGGTTCTTCCGGACAATGTAAACAGGGCTAAGATTGCATTCTTGTATGAGAAGGATCACAGAACCTCCAGCTGGACTTACAGCCATGAACTGGGAAGGCTGTATCTGGACAATGTATTTCCCGGTCAAATAGAGACGAAGGCTTTTGACAACATTATTGCGGGCGAAAATGATCTGGAACGAATGGAGCAGGCCGTCAAAGATGGCTATAATGTACTTTTTGCCACCAGTCCGGTGATGATTCCCGCCAGCTTAAAGATAGCTGCCAACTGTCCGGATGTGAAGATATTGAATTGCTCATTGAATATTTCCCATCCCACTCTGCGGACTTATTATGCCAGGATGTACGAGGCAAAGTTCCTGGCTGGCGCCATAGCGGGATCCATGACCGCTACAAACAAGATCGGGTACATTGCCGACTATCCGATTTATGGTATGGCCGCCAATATCAATGCCTTTGCCCTGGGAGTCAAGTTGGTGAATCCACATGCGAAGGTCTATTTGGACTGGAGTACTTTGAAGGAGCGGAAGGCAGGTATTTTGGAGGATTCGGAGATCGACTATATTATGGATCAGGATATGACAACGCCTGACAATGCCTCCCGGCGTTTCGGTCTCTATCATATCAGTGGGGGAAACCTTGATAATCTGGCCATGACCACCTGGCATTGGGGAAAACTCTATGAAAAGATTGTCCGTATCATATTGAACGGCGCCTGGAAGGAAGACGATGCCGCCTCGGGAAACCGCGCCATCAATTATTGGTGGGGGCTGTCCGCCGGAGTGGTTGACCTGATCTGCTCTCAGGATCTCCCCCATGGCACTAAGCGGCTGGTAGATTTGCTGCGCAATGATATTTGTTCGGAAACCCTTGTTCCTTTCGCCGGCGAACTGTGGGCCCAGGACGGAATTGTTATGAATAAGCCCGACGAGGTTATTCCGCCTAAGGATATTATCACGATGGACTGGCTGGTTGAAAATGTGGTGGGAAGCATTCCGTCGATCACCGATCTGACCGAGAAGGCCCAGGCCGTCACAAAAATGCAGGGGTTAAGCAAAACACAGGTGTCTGACATCTGAGGTTTTACATAGGATCAAACCTAAAAATGAGGTGGGAATATCTGATGAAAATTATGGCAATTGCTGACCATGAATCTGAACTGTTATGGGACTATTTTGATAAAAGCTATCTGGAGGGGATTGACCTGATCCTCTCCTGTGGAGATTTAAAGCCTCAATATTTATCATTTCTGGCGACTTTTACACAGGCTCCGGTCTTATATGTTCATGGCAACCATGATGACCGCTATGAAGAGACACCGCCGGATGGCTGCATCTGTATCGAGGATACGATCTATGTGCATGAGGGCGTCCGGATATTGGGGCTTGGCGGATCCATGCGCTATAAGCCCGGCGCTCATCAGTATACCCAGTCTCAAATGCGCAGGCGGGTGTGGAAGCTCTGGTGGAAATTGAAATACAGGAAGGGGTTTGACATATTGCTGGCTCACTCGCCCGCTTACCAGTTTAATGACGGTGAGGATCTGCCCCACAGAGGATTTGAGGCATTCCGCGCCTTGCTGGACAAATACAAACCTGCCTATTTTGTTCACGGGCATGTGCATTTGAATTACGGCAGGAAATTTCCCCGTCTGTGTACCTATAATGAAACACAGGTGGTAAATGCATATGAAAAATATATTTTTGAATTGGATGTGTAACGGACAGTATGCAAAAAGATGGTAACAGTTCAGACACCCCCTAAAAAACAGCTCGCTTGTTCATTGAAATTCTGT
>ERZ778518.321-NODE-321-length-48714-cov-10.108880_pt1 | contig 48714 bp, 42 predicted proteins | sample MGYA00510340_ERZ778518 | MGnify/ENA primary metagenome ERZ778518 (study PRJEB29527, sample SAMN07138967) | mouse gut metagenome | material: feces | host: mouse | place: China:Nanjing | collected 2016-01-25 ...
TCGGGAGGCGAAGATTGATGACATTATAAGGACGGCCTACCGGGGCAGCGCTCAAGATGGTACTCTTCACACAGACATGGTACATGGCGCACTGCGTAATTGAGGGTAATATGACATATTTTTATTGCGGCCTATGGGAGTGCTTTTCCAGTTTTTGTTTGAGGATTTTAACTTAATCGGCATTACCGACATAATTCCCAGGCTGATGGTATTCTTTTATGGCTGTTCAAAGGTACATATGACGGTAAGCTTCACGAATGTCTGTATGATTCTGTTTACCTTGATTGGGGGAACGCTGATTGGAGATGCAATCTGGATATTTCGTTTTCCGGTAAATACAGGTATCCTGACAAGTTCAGTCTATTGGCTATAGCTGTTACGTTATAGCCTTCAGGGAGCTATTCTGCCAGTGTCAGATGATTAAGTCCATCAAGGTCTGAAACTTTGGTGAAATGTATATTCCATAAGGCTAATTTAATTTCCGAAGTAAGGCTAAGTTTTTCAATATATTGCTCCATGTCCTGCTCCCTTCGTATTTATTAAATTACATTTGTTACAGTATAGCGCTTTTTCCTTACAGCATAAAGAAATGCAGCTAGAATAATTTGAAATAACACATAATTCAAAAAAGAACAGACCAAAATCAAACTTTTGTTCTGTTCTTTTTTATGTGATTCGGTTATGCCAGTATCTTAGTTTCATGCAAATCTTTGTAATTGTTCTTCAAAATAGTCTTTGGTCAAAACCGTTCCAAAATTTTTCAAGCGTTCAAAGTCCATTACAAATCCTTTAATCATAAATTCCTCTATAACTCCATTTGCCCACTTTCGGAATTGAACTGCCCTCACAGAATCAACTTTATTTCCTACAGCAATGATAGTCTTCAAATTATAATGATTTGTATTATAGCATTTTCCATCAGATGCAAAAATCACAAATTAGCAAATGTTATTGTTTCTTTTTCTAATTCGGCAGCAACCTTATGATTTACGTCCATACGGTTCGTGATTTCTGCCATATCTGTTACCAAATGCTGTGTACTTCCTGCAACGCCGGAAATACCCAAAGCCCCGCTATTAATTGCTTTTGTAATCATTTCTATAGATGCCACAATTTCTGCCATGGAGGACTTTAGATGGTCGGTATTGTCATTAAATGCAGCCATAGCCCGGCGAATAAAGGCGGCATCGTTTTGGTATTGCTGTCCACACTCAACAAAAGAAAGAAATTCTTTTAAAATAGATTCCTCAATATAATTCACAAGATTTTGGGAGCTTTCAGAGAGATTGTATACAGCACGGGTTACAGTAGTATTAACTTCTTGAATACGATTTGCAGTTTCACTACTGGAGGCTGCAAGCTGACGAATCTCTTCTGCAACTACGGCAAAGCCTTTTCCTGCTTCTCCAGCTCTCGCCGCTTCAACAGAAGCATTTAAGGCAATCAAGTTCGTTTGCGAAGAGATTGCTAAGATATCATGGGTAAGGCTGTTTACCTGATCCACGCTGCGGCTTCCTCCAATGGCTTCACTTAGGACATCTAAAATTTCTTTTATTTTGGTATTGGTATTATTCAGGCTTTCTTGGGCGGATTGCCCCATTTCCTCAGCCCGAGTGTTCATTTCGTTGCAATAGGCAGTGATTGTTCCGCATTCTTCAGCCATATTTTCTGCATCCTGCCGTACATCCTTGGCATTTTGATTGATATGGGAAGCATTGCTTGCCACTTCCTGAATTGTTGCCGACAGTTCTTGGGCAAGAGCAGATAAATCCATTGCACTTTCACTGGAAGTATGTGTCCGTGACAAAACCTCTTCCACCACGCTGCTGATACGTCCAGAACATCCTCGCAGCGTTTCCAAAATATTTTTAATCGGTTTGACGACAGATCTTAGGATAAGGGAAATTGTAATGAATACAAGTATGATACAGGCAAGGGTAGACACACTATTTGTAATCATAGAACTAAGATAAACAGAAGAAAGCTGTTCTCTTGCCTGAGTTGTCCGACTGCTGATGGAGCTGTCCAAAACGGCGATATTGTTTTCAACTGCGGTGTTGAAGGTTGCAACGTCCCCATTGGCACAGGCATAAGCATCCTGTGTTTTTCCAGATGCACTAGCGCATACAAGAAAAACAAGAGAGTGCTTTAATGAATCATAGTCAGAAAGCAAAGCATCATAAGTTTCTCTGTCATCATCGGTAATATAGATTTCGTATTTTGCCAACATATCGTCCAAATTTTTTTCTTCTTCTTTTATGTCGTTGACAAGGGTAATCATTGTACCATAATCTGTCGCTACAATATGGGATAACGCCAATTTATGTATATTCATAACAGACTGGTGAAGCTTCGCCAACTGGGTTCTTCCTTCCATATAATTATCCGCAATATTGGCGGCATTGTCATTGACGTTTTTGATATTAGAAACTGCAAGGAGATTTGATATAAGCGCTACAATTCCAAGCAGGGCAATAGGCAATATTAAGCGATACTTGATGTTCCATTTTTTCTTCATAATCCCTATATCCTCCAAACAAAATAGATGTATTCTCTATGGTGCAGTAACCCCTTCCACCATGGTATCAAGCTGTTCCTGCAATTCTTTTCCTCCAGGATTTCCTGCAGCCATGTTTGTGGCAAATAATGATACCGGATCCCAGAAGTTTCCGCCGATGCACTGTAAACAGGAGAATTCCGACTGTTCAATCAAAGCGGTAATGGCAGGGGAATCCTGTACGCTTATGGATGCTGCCGCGTTTTTGTTTGCAGGCCCCTGACCACGCATTTCAAAACGAAGCTGCTGATTTTTTTCATTGGAAATCCATTCTGCCAATCGGGATGCCCATTCATGCTGTTTAGAATAAGCATTAACTCCAATTAACTTATAGCCAGAAAAAGAAGCCATTTGTATTTGCTGGTTTGCGCAGGTATAGGTAGGAAGCTTGGCAGCGCCATAATTTTCCCCCAGAGCATCTTTCATTGCAACTGCATTCCATACACCGCTGACCCCAGCAATGACAGAGCCGTCCTGAATTCCTGAAAGAAAACCAGACTCTTCTGTGCTTAAAAAAGCCGGGCTGCTGGCAATAGAAAGCATGGCGTTAGCAACATCTACCCCTTTGATCTCTCCGTCTGTTCCGTTCCAAGTACAGTAATTGGTAATTCCATCATCGTTTAGTCCAACTTCCAAGCCAGTATTGCCAAAGAAAGCGTATACATACCACCCAGAAGACCAGTCCATGGTAACTTTCTTTTGATTTTCTGCTGCAATCTGCAGGATACGGTCAAAGGTTTTTATATCCTCCTGATTGAAATACTGCTTATTATAATAAAGGAAATACCCGTTGTCCGCTGTTAAAGGATACGCATACAAAACATCTGCAACGGAAGCAGCTTCTATGGCGCCAGGCAAATTTTCTGATTTGAGTTGGTCCGCATTTTCTATCGGTTCCAAAGCCCCTGCTGCTACAAGGGCATTTAACTGATCATCGGCGAAGGCAAAGACGTCGGCTCCAACCTCCAAATCTGCCATTAAAGCATCCTTGCAGCCAGATTCGCTTTGGGCGGCAAATGTGATATTGAAATTTGCCTGTCCTTTGTATTCTTCCTGAAAGCCTTCGATAATTTGCCGTAGCAGCGCCTCGTCTTCCTCGGCGCCCCAAACCACCAGCTCCACATCCTTGTCCTCTTCTGATGCTTTTGCCTCATCTTCGTTTTTATTACCCCTTTGCGATGCAGTGTCGGTGTGTGCCATCTTGTCTTTTTCTTTTGCTCCAGCACACCCAAACAACACAGCAGCCATAACAATCGTTACCAAAAACATGCCTATTCTTTTGCTCATAATGTTTAAACCTCGCATTCTGTTATTTTTTATTAGCATTATTATAAGCGAAATGTTCATAAGACAATATTAGAATTTATTTCTGATGATATTATATCGGCTTACCAATTTTTATTCAATGTTTTTTCCAGTTTTTTTGTTTGAATTTTGTAACAATTCACAACCAAATTGTCTCTCTATCAAAATGATCGATTTTCAAACATAATTTTAGCCAGAATGGAACTCTTTATGGGTTCTCATTCTGGCTTTCTCTTTAAAGCTTCCCAATATTCCTTAAAATCACTGCACAGTTGGGCGGCAAAGTAATCTTAATACGTCCATTATGCACTTCATAAATCTCCGGTTCCAGAGAATAAGACTCTGGCGTGGTAAACATAATCCGCTCCATTCTGGTTTCGCGATCCATGCCTGCCGGCCACACTCTCCATTCCATCCCTCGCTCCACATAATCATTATTAATAATAATAACAAATTGTTGTAAGTGATTAAAGCGTCCATAACACATCACCTGATAATCCCCACCCAAAAATTTCAGGGAACCAGTACGCAATGCCTCATACCGCCTGTGAATCCGTATAATATCCCGATGGAAGCTCAATAATTCCTGATCTTCTTTTCCCCAGGGAAATGTCCGGCGGTTATCCGGATCGGTAAATCCTACAACACCTACCTCATCTCCATAATAAATCGTAGGCGCTCCTGGCCATGTCATCTGCACTACCACAGCCTCTTTCATAACACCCTTATTGACATCCTCCCCAGCCGCTGCATTCCCCAATTGTTCCACCCGGCCCACCTTGTGGTTGGTACGGGTCAAAAATCTGGAATGATCATGGTTAGACAGCTCATTCATTGCACATTGCAAGGAAGGGGTTAAAAAACGCGTCATATAATACTTCATTGCGCCTTCAAAATTCTGGAAATTTCCCAGCATATCCTGTCTGTAACCGTCGCTGTGCTTCTCCATACCTGTTAAAAACCAGGTCAGCGGTTCCATAAATGCATCGTAATTCATTACTGTATCCCACTGGTCTCCATGCAGCCACTCCACAGGATCTCCGTAATGTTCTGCCAGCACAATCGCATCAGGATTAGCTTCTTTCACCGCTTGTCGAAAATCTCGCCAAAATTGATGGTTAAATTCCACAGAATGTCCCAAATCAGCCGCTACATCCAGACGCCAGCCATCTGCATTGTAAGGAGGTGATACCCATTTTCTGCCAATATCCAGAATATAGTCATAAAGTTCTTTTGATCCTTCATAATTCAGCTTGGGCAGTGTATCATGTCCCCACCATCCGTCATATGACTTATTATAGGGCCAGCAATTTTGATCATGAAACTCAAAAAAACTACGATAAGGGCTGTCAGCCGATATATAGGCTCCAGTGGCATATCCCACTTCTTTTTCATAAATCAGCTCTCGGTCTAACCATTTGTTAAAGGAACCGCAATGATTAAATACACCATCCAAAATCACCCGCATTCCACGCCTATGTGCTTCTTCCACCAGTCGGGCGAACAATTCATTGCTTGCCTCCAGGTTTGTCATATCTGAAACGCGCTTAATGTATCTGGTAGCCTTTGTATTATCTGTTTCCCCTTCCGTCAGTTCCTCTCCGCCATCTTCTATAATTACTCCATAATGAGGATCAATATAGTCATAATCTTGTATATCGTATTTATGATTGGAGGGAGATACAAACAAAGGATTAAAATATAATACCTCAATCCCAAGGTCTTGCAAATAATCCATCTTCTTTAAGACACCTGCCAAATCCCCGCCATAAAATTCCCCTACGCCGAAATTTGCAGGACACTGCTCCCAATTATCTACATGCTGGCTATAAACCTTAATGTAATAATACTCATTGTTTTTCACATCATTCGATGGATCTCCATTGTAAAACCGATCCACCAATATCTGGTACATAACTGCCCCTTTCGCCCAGTCCGGTGTAGAAAATCCCGGCACAATGGCAAAGGAATACTCTGGCCGCACCTGAGGCGTAACCCCCATACGGTCATAATAGCAATGCAGCATGCCGCTTGCAATCTCAAAGTAATAACGATATTCTGCTGTTTTCAATTGCACCTTCACCCGATAAAAATCAAACGGTCCCCGGGTCTTATGTTTCTCCATAGGAATTTTCCCTTGTCCGTTACACAACCATACAATATCTACATTGTTCTTGGCTGTGCGGAACGTAAGAGTAACTTCTTCATTCTCACCAGGCTCTGGCGGATTCCTATAATCCTTTGTCCCATCCGAAAATAGTGCATGCTTGTGCAGCAAAGGACGCATCTGCATCATATACTGCTGTCTCTGGTTTAATTCATAAATAGAATATTTGCTCATTCCTTATAACCTCTTTATCAGCTTAATCCGTCGATTGAAAACTAATACTTTATTCCTATTTTATCCTATACATTCTCAGAAAGCAACCATATAATGTAAAAAGGCAGCTTCGAAAGCTGCCTTTTTAGGAGAAGGTATTTTTACTATGGGGTATAGCAAAAACTATATAATGTATTGGGGGGTTTTTACGTTAATTATAATACCATAGATTTCCCAATAAGTGTGCACAAACTTCAAAAAAAATGCAGCCTTTTTCTATACGATTTATACAGTACCTTTTTCCTGTTTCCTGGAAACTCAATAGTGATTTTGCACAATTTATCCCTCAAATAGCGCTTCAAACTCGTCTCGGCTAATTTTCTCCTTCTCTAGCAATAAATCTGCGCATTTATGAAGAATCTTTTCATGATCCATCAGAATGGTTTTGGATTTTTGATAACACTCATCAATAATACGCTTAATTTCCTGATCAATAATTCCCGCAATGTTCTCTCCATAGGCTCTGGTATGGGCTAAATCCCTTCCAATGAATACTTCGTCGTCCTCATTATCATAATTGATAAGCCCCACATGCTCTGACATGCCGTATTTAGTTACCATAGCTTTGGCAACACTGGTGGCCTGCTTAATATCTTGGGAAGCTCCTGTGGTAATATCATCAAAAATCAATTCCTCTGCCACTCTGCCGCCCAAATCTACAATGATTTCCTGCAGCATCCGTCCCTTGGTATTAAACATTTCCTCCCGCTCTGGCAAAGGCATCGTGTAGCCTGCCGCACCTACACCGGTAGGTATAATGGACACGGAATAAACTGGTCCTACGTCAGGAAGCACATGGAAAAGAATGGCGTGCCCAGCCTCATGGTAAGCGGTAATCCGTTTTTCTTTTTCTGTAATAATCCGGCTCCTCTTTTCAGAACCAATTCCCACCTTCACAAAAGATTTACGGATATCACCCTGGATAATATAAGCTCTGTCTTCCTTGGCTGCATAGATTGCTGCTTCATTTAACAGATTTTCCAGATCTGCTCCAGTAAACCCAGCCGTTGTCTGGGCAATTTGTTTTAAATCCACATCATCCCCCAAGGGTTTATTCTGGGCATGGACTTTTAAAATTTCTTCCCGGCCTCCAATATCTGGTCTTCCCACATGCACCTTCCGGTCAAACCGACCCGGCCGCATAATCGCTGGGTCTAAGATATCCACACGGTTAGTAGCTGCCATCACAATAATGCCTTCATTGACGCCGAATCCATCCATCTCTACCAAAAGCTGATTCAAGGTCTGCTCCCTCTCATCATGACCGCCGCCCATTCCAGTACCACGCCGTCTTGCCACTGCATCAATCTCATCAATAAATACAATACATGGTGCATTTTTCTTGGCTTCCTCAAACAAATCTCTCACACGGGAAGCGCCCACGCCTACAAACATTTCCACAAAATCAGAACCAGAAATACTAAAGAAGGGTACGCCTGCTTCCCCGGCTACTGCTTTGGCAAGAAGGGTTTTTCCCGTTCCAGGAGGTCCTACTAAAAGTACGCCCTTCGGAATCCTTGCTCCCAACTTCGTATACTTTCTAGGCGCCCGTAGAAAATCCACCAGCTCTTCCAATTCTTCTTTTTCTTCTTTTAAACCTGCAACACTTCCAAAATTTACTTTTTTATTCTCATCGGTGGTCATTTTCGCCCGGCTCTTTCCAAAATTCATCATTTTGTTTCCACCGCCGGATGCTGCTGACGCATGATTTGTCATCATAATATAGAACACAAACAGCACAGCAAACAAAATCAATGTCGGTAAAATGGAAATCAGCCAGTTTTCTTCCGGCATCTCACGCACCACATAATCCCCAAAATCATAAGATTGCATGGTCTCCTGCAAGGTATTGATATCGGATACATGCAATTCTTTGACACCATTTTTCCCTGCATCCCCTTTCAGGGTCACGTCTGCCTGGCCGCTTGGAACCTCCCGGTTCTGGGAAATTACCACTGATACCACATTCTCACTTTTCAAATCCTGTTCAAACTGCGCATACGTATATAATGAATTCTGTCCAAATCTGGAAGAATTGTCCCGCAGTATCCAGAGCAGTGCCAGGGCTGCAATCACAACAAGATATAGCCCAAATGCCCGGTTGCGTTTCTGTGCATTCATACTTTTTTTATGCCTCCTCTCTCATTGTCCGCAAATCTTTTTAACTATCTAATTCTACGATTCCCACATAAGGAAGATTCCGATAATGCTGCATATAATCAAGACCGTAACCTACCACGAATTGATCCGGTATCTCAAATCCGGTGTAATCCACATGTACATCTGTCACCCGGCGGTCCGGTTTATCCAATAATGTACATAAGCGCAGGCTTTTCGGTTTCCTGCTTTTCAAATTCTCCAATAAATAGCTTAATGTCCGGCCAGAATCCACAATATCCTCTACCACCAGAACATTTTTTCCTTCTATTGCCTCATCCAAATCCTTGATTACCTTCACGACGCCACTAGATTTGGTGTCGTCTCCATAACTGGATACAGACATAAAATCAAGGGAGACTGGCACTGTCAGCCTCTTTGCAAGTTGACAGGTGAAAAACACGCCGCCCTTAAGCACACTGACCAAATGAACTTCCTCCCCTTTATAATATTCACTAATTTCTTTTCCCATTTCACAAATTCTTTTCTCTACCTCTTCTTCTGAAATTAATACACGAATTTTTTCACTCATGAATCCTTCCTCCATAAACTTGTATCTCAAGAATCCTTCTGGTATCTTCTGTAACCTTCACATCTTCGCTGATTCGATGGCCAAGGACCCACAGAATATGGGTCTCATCCGCAAGCAGCAGTGTCTGGTCCCTCTCCTGCCTTGGCACTTTCTCATCTATAAAATAACTTTTTAACTTCTTGCGTTTCCCACCCGGGCCAATCACCAGAAAATCCCCTTCTTGGCGTGCCCGCAATTGCATGGTGCCCTTTATTCTATCATAATCTAACCATTTCGTATACATTTTTTTGGGAATTTCTTCATTTTGAAAGGGATTTTCTAATAATCTAGTACGAATTTCATATTCATAAGAAGGAATCTTCAAGGTTCCTTCGATGGGCAATTCAAAGACCTCTCTCTCCCAGCTCTTTTTTCCTCCTTTTTCAATTGTTCCATTCCATTTCCCCTGAACAAGAGATGTACCAGTTCTTTCACCTCTGTCAAAATCTTTGGGAGCCTTAAGTTTTCTCAGCAGAACTCCTTCGTAAATCCTTTCTGCACTTATCCCATAAGGCAGATCCAACCGCTTCCCAGGCTGTTTTTCAAACAATTCCCCTAGTTTCTCTACATGGAGCCCTGAGATATTCCGGTTATTTTGGGCCACCTCCTCCAACGCCTGGTGAAGCAATGACGTCTGAAGCAATGGCCTTTCCTTCAAAATATCTCTCAAAACAACAAGTCCCTGCTCCTGATAGCAAAAATATTGTTCCGCAGCCTTTCTGGACAGCTCTTCCACCAGCTCTGCTGTCTGTGCGACCAAGGCTGCTGCCTGATTCATATGCAGAACCGCCTGACTGTTTACTTCTTTTAAGGCTGGAAACACCTGATGGCGCATTTTATTTCTGGCATAATCCAGTGTTTCATTGGTCTTATCCTGGCAAAATTCCTGATTCATATTTTTCAAATAGGATTCAATTTCTTTTCTCTCTACACATAGCAGGGGACGAATAATTCTATCCCGCACTGGCAGGATTCCACTCATGCCCTTAAGCCCAGTTCCCCGCACCAGATGAAACAGCATGGTTTCTGCGCAATCGTTTTGGTTATGAGCTACTGCAATTTTGTCTGCACCAAATTCTTCTGCCGCCTGTGTAAAAAAACCATAGCGAAGCGCCCTTGCCCCTTCTTCCACCGTCATTTTATGCTCTCTGGCATATTCTTGTGCACGGCAATGGAAAATCCTGCATGGCACCTGATGCTCTTTACAAAAATTTTCTACAAAACAGGCGTCTGTTATGCTGTCTGCACCACGGATTCCATGCTCCACATGAACAGCGCACAGCCGGATTTTCCCCGCCTGCCGCAGTTGCAGCAATAAAAGCAGCAGACATAAAGAATCCGCCCCGCCAGATACTGCCGCAAGAATACAATCTCCCTGCTTTACCATATGATATTTTTCCATAAAATCTTCAATTTTCTTTTGCATTTATCTCTCCAAATTCTGAGGCTATTTCTCCCAAATTCCTGCCGTCAACACCGTCATATCGTCCGGTACTTTTCCTGCGGTAAATAGTAAAATCCGCTCTAAGATCTGTTTTGCCATTTGTCCTGGATTATTTGTGTCAATGGTTTCTAAAATTTCCTCCATGGTCTCTTCTGGTGAAGGTACATGCAAATCATCCAGCACTCCATCGGTAACCTGAATGATAAAATCTCCATCCTGAAGCTGTCTTTTGGTCTTGTCAATTTCCAACTGATGAAACATCCCTGCCGGAAGACTGCCAGAAGAAATACATTCTACTTCAGCGCCACGCTTTAAAAATGTGGCTGCTGCACCAATTTTATAAAATTCACACATTCCCGTATACAAATCCATCGCTGCCATATCCACAGTGGAGAAAATTCCTTCCTCCCCTTGAATGACCATGGCTGAATTCATCATACGAATCGCCGTTTCTTTTCGAAACCCAGCTTCCAGAAACTTCTCTATTAACTCTATCACCATTTCACTTTCCTTACAAGCAGAGATTCCCGAGCCCATCCCATCAGACAAAGCCATAACACATTCTCCCCCATCCAGTTCCAGAAAAGAAAAACTGTCCCCGGACACCTGGGCTCCGTCCTTTGTCAGCCTTGCAACTCCCTGCAACACGTGAAACAGCGTATCCTCCTCAAAAGTCAAAAAGGTTTCTTCCTTTCCCACCATAGAACGGACATACTTCCCTGGAACCATATCCCGCCGCAAGCCTTGGCTTGCCTCCTTTGCCAATTCCTTTACCGACACACAATTTCCCCATTTGGAAGCCGCCGACATTTGCAGTGACAGCTTTCCATTCCGTCTCTCATAAAGATGCATTTCTCTTATCACCACACCACATTCCTTCATTCTGTACTTTACAGAAGCCAAAAGCTTACTCTCCCGGGCGCTGACATCCTTGTACTCACGGGCACAATCCTCCATAATATATGCCATGGCATCCAATTGCTCCGCAATAATTCCACGGTTTTCCAATAATCGGTTATACCAGGCCAGATTCAATTTTGCCTTTTCAAAGACTCCAACTGCTGTCTCCACGATGCTGTCAGAATAGGGACAATAGCCGGAAAGCTGCTCATGCACCTCTTCCTCTGCTCTGCCCCGTTTCTCGATAGAATGGAGCAAACGGTAAAAAAGATCGTACATGGGACTGGTTTCCTCCTGCCAGCATAAGGCGCACTGTTCACAAGACATACAAACCTTTCCTGCAATTTCCTGCTGCATTTTCCCCATTTCCTCTGGTTCAAAATTACTTTTGAAATTTTCCATCTGGGAAAAAATCTGGGAAAGTCCATTAAAAGATTTTGCATAGGTCTGTAATTTTTCTCCGTGCTCCGGCATGGCCAGACCTACACTCTCCGCTTTTTCGGCCCCTTGAAATCTTCCCTCCAAAAATCTATGGAGAATCGGCGCCAGTATCACAACCACCCCAAAGACCAGCGCTGCTTCTAAGATTCCCATCCAAACCACAGCACGATTCCGCACCTGCAGCAATTCCCCTGCTATCGTTAGCAGACATACGCCAATACCAGCTGCTCCTGCTCCTGTGTAGGTGCGGCATCCTTTATTGGCCCATTCCACCAGTTTGATGGATACTGCAGTTACTAAAAGTACCATTGTATACTTTGCCATTGCCTGTACCGGAACAAAAAGCGCCATACCAAAAATGCTGAAAACAAGAAGCAGCGTCCGATTCACCTCTTCCATATAGCAGGCTGCAAAAAATCCTGGTATCAATGGATAACATCCTGCAAATGCTCCCCTTGACACGGCCATTGCCGCTCCATATAATGCAACTTCTTTCCATTTTGTCCAATTCATTTTTTTTCCATTCATTTTTCATCCTCCTTTTCTTCCTGGCTGTCCGCTATCTCCATATCGAACGTGCAGGAGTTATTATAAAAAGGAGTGAATGAAATGTTTGTCAAACCAGAGACAGGTTTTCAAAAACTTTTAGACAAAAAGCCCCTTAGAACCACTTCTTATGGCGATTCTAAGGGGTTTAAGTTTTTTAAGAAATTCAAGGGGCTGATTTCTTTTCTTTAAAGATAATTTCATTGGGATATACAAGACCCAGCTTGGTCTTGGCTACCTGCTCAATGTATTCTTTGGTGGTTATGTATTTTTCATATTCTTTCAGTTCTTCCTGGCGGGTCTGCTCCGATTCCAATTGTGCCTGCAATTCCTCTTCCTGTTCCTGATAAGAACGGTTCCTGCCATACACCGAAATAATCTGAACAGACAACACGCCGACAAACATTAGTACAATCAAGGTAATGCACACCATGCTGGACTTATTCTGTTTCTTTCTCCTCCGCATCCGGGTTCTCTCTGCACTTGACTTCCGTGCTCTTTCACGTTTTCCCATTCCATTGCCTTTCATACTTTGTTGTAATTGGAACTTTCTTATAATTTACATATCCCCATTCTAACTGCTTTCCATATTTTTTTCAATTGTTTTTTGAAAAACCGTAAGACTTTTTTCAGCATCTTTTTCAGACGTCCCATCGGTTTCTTTAACAAACGGGCTGTCCAAACCAAAGGTCTGCTGGTCAGAAATAGTATCTTTTCCAGGAAAAATACGCTTCCCTTCACCACCCATGCACTGAGCGCCAAATTGTAGATTAACATTCCAAGGCATACCCCGCCTATGGCAAATCCCCGGATATATCCGCTGTTTTCCCGGTACAGCATAGCAAACAAAGCCACTGCGCTTAACGCCCAAAACAATAAATCTTCTACCCCTGTTACCCAGGATTTATGGGAAATTAATCTTCGCATAATCCGAAGCAGGTCATATACAAACAGCAATATCATTCCCGTCAGAAATGAGGCCAGAAGTACATCCGCTTCTTTTAAAATCTCATTGCTTACCTGCATTACTTAAACAATCTTCCCAAAAAAGATTCCCCCTGCTTCGAAGAGGATTTTACATCAGAATAGGTAAAACTGTCGATTTTCCCTTCGATGTCTATCTCTCCTTTTTCTAATGTCAGGCGGTTTACGTGAAGATCATTTCCTTTTATCATCAGCATACCCATCTCTGTCTCCAACAGAATTTCTCCCACATCAAAGGAAAGCACATCGATCACACCATTCAACACCCCGTTTTTCCGGTTGGATATTACAATCTTATGGCTGCCTCCCGCCGCTCTTTCTTCCATACAAAAACCTCCTTCCATATTCCCAGACTTATGGATGTCCTCTTTAAATATATGAAGGAGGTATTGTTTTATGCCCAATTCACAAATATTTGAATAATTCTTTTGCTTCTTCTTTTTTGCTGGTATCCTGCACTGCTAAAACTTCTACCTTGACATTTTTAGTCCCAAACCCGATTTCAATCACATCTCCGGTTTTCACATCCAAAGAAGCCTTCGCCACTTTTCCATTCACAGATACCCGGCCTGCATCACAAGCCTCATTTGCCACAGTTCTCCGCTTAATCAAACGGGAAACCTTTAGGTATTTATCAAGCCTCATTTTTCCTTCCCTTTCAAAAAGAGGACTCTCATGTAATAGAGAGTCCTCTGAAATGTCACAAACCTGATTATGCGTTAATCATATCCTTTAAAGCCTTGCCTGCCTTAAACTTCGGCGCCTTGGAAGCCGGAATCTTCATCTCTTTTCCACTCTGAGGATTTCTTCCAGTTCTAGCTGCCCGCTCGGAAACTTCAAAAGTACCAAAACCAACTAACTGAATCTTCTCTCCCTTTTTCAATTCTTCTGCAACTACATCGGTAAACGCTTTCAATGCCTTTTCTGCATCTTTTTTTGATAATTCTGCCTTCTCAGACATTGCTGTGATTAATTCTGCTTTGTTCATGACAAAATTCCTCCTCTGGATTCTCTTTAAAATTATTGTGGTGTTATACCTATGAGTGAAATGATTCACCAGCATATTTCATTCCTACAAGAATAACGAATGATTTGGCAAACAAATTCACTCTTTCGTATATTTCTATCAAAGTAACCCAACCAATAAAATCAAACATTTATTCTATGTTCAAACTCACGCTCTGGGCAAATCCTGCCTGCTGTGGGAATAAAATTACTCTTCTAGATTACCTACACTACATATTTATACTTGTTTTTATATGGTTTGTCAAGAAAATTTCCACATTTCTAAAGATTTCAGATACTTTACCGTTACGTTCCACGTGAGAACCACACAATCAGCAGCTATTTTAGAGCATTTTATCAATCATCGCCAGCACTTCTTTGCCTAATTTCTCAGATTTCTCATCTGCATCTGCCAATGAAGTTCCTTTGACACCATAGTAAAATTTCACCTTTGGCTCAGTTCCAGAAGGTCTCACACATACCCATGCATCGTCTGTCAGGTCGTAATACAACACATTGGAAGAAGGAAGTCCCGTAGGAACTATCTTGCCGCTTGCCATATCCTGAATGGTGTCTTTCTTATAATCTCTTGCGGAAACCACGGAATATCCACCGATCTCCTTCGGCGTATTCTCACGCAAGGTATTCATGATTTCCTGGATTTTTTCCAATCCCTCAATTCCTTTTAAGGTAATTGCCTTTACATCATCCTTATAGTAGCCATACCTCTCATACATAGCAATCATGGCATCCCATAAGGTCATATTCTTCGTTTTATAATAAGCAGCCGCCTCACATAAGGTCATAGAAGCTACTACTGCATCCTTATCCCTTGCATAGGTTCCAGTCAAACAACCGTAGCTTTCCTCCATACCGAACAGATAAGTACCTTTCCCGGTATTTTCAAATTCCAAAATCTTCTGGCCAATGAACTTAAATCCAGTTAAGACTTCTATCAATGCAATACCATAATATTTTGCAATTGCATCTGCCATATTGGTGGAAACAATGGATTTCACAAACGCGCCATCTGCTGGAAGTCCTTCTTTTTCCTTTCTCTGGCTGATCACATAGTCTCCAATCAAGCAGCCAGACATATTTCCGGTCAGGCTGTGGTATTCTCCTGTCTTAGAATCCTTTACATATACCCCAAGACGGTCTGCATCTGGGTCAGTAGCAAGAATCAAATCTGCATCTACTTCCTTGCCCAGCTTCAATCCCAACTGGAATGCTTCCTCAGATTCCGGATTGGGATAGCTTACTGTTGGGAATTCTCCATCTGGCAGCTCCTGCTCTGGTACCACATACACATGTTCAAAACCTAATTCCTTCAATACCCTGCGTACTGGAATATTACCTGTTCCATGCAGTGGAGAGTACACAATTTTCATATCCTTTGCCACAGCATCAATGCAATCCTGATGCAGAACCAGGCTCTTTAACTCTTGGATGTAAGAATCATCAATATCCTTGCCGATGGTTACATAAAGACCTGCGTCCTTTGCTTCAGACTTGTCCATGGTTTTCACAGTCGCATAATCGGTTACTTTCTTTACCTCATCCATGATTCCCTTATCATGAGGCGGTGTAATCTGTGCGCCATCTTCCCAATATACCTTATATCCATTGTATTCTGGCGGATTGTGGCTTGCCGTAATATTAATTCCTGCAATGCATCCTAACTTGCGCACAGCATAAGACAATTCCGGGGTAGGTCTTAAGGACTCAAATACATATGCCTTGATTCCATTTGCAGCCAGACAAAGCGCTGCTTCATCCGCAAATTCCGGTGACATCCTTCGGGAATCGTAAGCAATTGCCACGCCCTTTGCCTGTCCATTTACTGCTGCAATATAATTTGCAAGCCCCTGAGTTGCTTTACGTACCGTATAGATATTCATACGGTTTGTTCCGGCTCCAATGACACCGCGGAGTCCTGCTGTACCAAATTCCAGATCCATGTAGAAACGTTCTTCTATCTCTTTCTCATCCTCTGCAATTCCTTTTAATTCTGCTTTGGTAGCCTCGTCAAAATACGGGTTTTCCAACCACTCCTGATACATTGTTTTGTAATCCATATTGTTCCTCCTAGTTTTGCTTCTTTTACATTCCGTACTTTCGGCATGAAATCATGCGGTAAAACTCATGATACCTCTATCATACTTCATGAAACAATTTTTCTCAACTGTTTTTTCCAGTATTTGTAATACAAATGTAACAGTTCAGCCCTTTCAGCTCTATTTCAGAGCTGAAAGGGCTGAACTGTTACTGTGTTTCCTTAGTTTTGGGCTGCATTGCCGCTGGTAACATCCTTGTTATTATTGTTGGAGTTATTATTGTTATTGGAGCTATTATTGTTATTATTATTCGAGTTATTATTATTTGAGTTATTATTGTTATTGTTGGAGTTATTATTGTTGTTGGAGTTATTGTTATTGGAACTATTATTGTTCTTGTTCGTATTGTTGTTTGTATTATTATTCTTGTTTGTATTATTTGTATTTGCAGTGGATATTGTTTCCTCTGACGTTTTATCTGTCAATTTGATGGTCAACTCTGCTGTTTTGGAATTTACAATGAGTATCCTGCTCCACTCTTCATACCCGTCTGCTTTTGCAGTCAGGCGGTGGGTTCCATAACGCACCTCTACCACTTTACTAATATCAATCTGCTTTCCGTCCAGATATACGGTTCCGCCTTCCGGCTCCATCTTAAACCGAATCTGACAGGATTTCGGCCCTTCTCCCTTCAATTCATCCAAATCGATGACTGTCTCACAATTTGCTTCCACTGTAATTTCCCGGCTTCCACCATATCCGTCATTAGCCACTGCAAACAAATAAGTTCCTTCTGCCACCTCAATCCGCATCTGTGGCACCACCTTCATGGACAACAGATTGCCAATGGTAACATAACCGCCCTGAAAAGTCTCCGTGTTCTTTAGCACTACTGTTCCATGACCTGCCTGCACCTGAATCGTATAAATCTGTTTGTCTATTCCCCGCAGACAGATAGTATCCTGTTCACTGATTTCTGACAGGGAAATTTTGCTGTTTCCATAGAATGCCGAAATCTTATCATCAAAATAGTAATTGCTGCCGCCAACAGTTATCATCTGCTTTTCCGTATCCAAAGTGAAATTATGGACATCTCCATATGAAAATACCTGCTCAGAAATTTGAACATTGGTCAATGTCTCCCCCCTCCGTTCAATAGACACAAGCTCCCCAATGGAAACCTGGCTGGCTGTGAGGTTATCCCCATATTTTCCTTTGAAATAAGTTGCTCCGGTATAATTGAAGGGTTTTTCCCTAGTGGATTCCCAGTCCTGCAATGTAACTGTGCTGCGTTCTGTGTCAATTGCCGTCACCACATAAAGCTTCCCCTCTTCCTTTAGCAGCTCCACCTCTTCGATGATTTCGTTTCCATTTCCTGCATAAGCTTCACTTCCATCTGTTATTTTACCCTTTTTCTCTCCGCAGCCAGACAGCAGACAAACAGATGACAGCGCCAGCATGAGAAACATAAGATACCGTTTTTTCTTTTGCATTTTTTCCTCCTTATTAAATTGAGACGTATTCGTTGTAAGTCTAATGACCGCTTCCGATCAAATGCAGAAAGCTCTCCCTTGCTTCATTTTGGGAAATGAACTTCTCCAACTTTTCCAAATTCCTTCCGCACACCCACGCCTTGCTAGCATTAAAGTAATGATTTGCAATTTTCCAAAACTTCTCAGGATAAGCCAGGCGGATGTAAAGCTGCCGCATTTCCTGTTCACTTAACGGACGGACATTGTGATAGGCGCTTAACATATCCATCCCAAGTCCCATATTCCAGTTATGCTTTTCTAAAATCTTACGCATAAAATTCCCAAGGTCCGACACCTGAATATCATAAGAGGCTTTTTCAAAGTTCAATACAGCGATTCCATGCCTGGAGAACAGCACATTGTGCTGGTTATAATCCCCATGACAAATACCATAAATCCCATTTTTTGTGTTTTCACAGGAAGCTTCCTCCAGTTCCTTCTTTTGCAATTCCACCACTGCAAGAGCCTCCCCATAAAACATCTCAAAGCTTTTTAAAAATCCCATTTCAAAGTCATTTTTTTTCTTTCTAGAAAAAATAAAATTACGCACTTTTTTTAATTCTCTGGTATGCCGCTCATTTTCTTCCAACAGCTTCTGATTGCCTACCTGAAGGTAATCTGGTATCTCCAGTGGAATTTCCCTTAAGATATTATGTATATCGGCTAACTGCCCGATTGCCTTTAAAATATCATCCCGGCTCTTTGTATCGCATTCCCTGCCATCATACCAATCCCGTACCATATAAATTCCACCATCTACATCCTTGGCAATGGTTTTGTCTTCCTTTGTCTTCACGATACAGTCTACCCGTTCTTGTCCATGTTTCTTCAAAAACTGCAGCAAGCCAAACAAAAAATCTGCCCTTCCCTCCGAGCCTTTATATTCTTTCAAAATTTTCAATCCTTTATCTGTATCACAAATCAAAGCGCCTCTCCCTTTGGTTGTCTGTTTCACTTCAAAAGGATACTGTTCTAAAATCAGATTTTCTCGATTATACACATAAACCCCTCCACCATGATATTCACAAGAACTTCCTGTGTCTTTCTATCATATGTGAGGGGATTACATTCTATTCGGATTTTCTTTCGATTTTTAATAATTTTAGCAAGTCTTCCCTGGTATTATCCTCTGGGAAATCCAACACATGACCTAACAACCGTTGCAATGTCTCTCCCAACTCTTTGCCAGGCTTCATACCCAGTTGCATTAAATCCCTGCCATCGACCGCAAGGTCTTTTAATGTCAGGCATTGCTTTTTTTCTATGATTTCCTGGTAAATCCGTTCATATTCCGCAAGATACTCCAATTTTTCTTCTCGGTGATATAGGCTTTTCGCCATAGTGTCTGCGCGTTCTACTTCAAAAAGAGCGGGATACTGCTCCTTTCCCACACGATGAATGGCACGCCGAATGCTCTTTTCCTCCAGAGTCGGCCTATGGTCGTGCCACCTTATAAAAGCTGCCACTTTTCCCACCGTATCATTATCAAATTTTAATCTCCGCAATATGTCTTTTGCCATCTGAGATCCCTTTTGGGGATGTTTATAAAAATGGTCAATTCCCTGGCCATCTCTACTCCAGCAGGCAGGCTTTGCCACATCATGTAATAGCATCGTAAGACGTAGAACTTTATCATTTCTGATATTCTTAAGCGCCGCTATGGTATGCTCTCCCACATTGTAACAATGATGGGGATTGTTCTGGGGTGTTGCCATCATTTCATCGAATTCAGGAAAAAACACCCGGGTCATACCTGTCTCATATAAAGTATACATTTCCTCCGGATGATCAGAAACCAGTAATTTTACCAATTCTGTCTGTATTCGCTCTGCACTGATTCTAGAAAGGTTTTCTGCAAGAACAGGAATCGCTTCCTTCGTATTGTCCTCGATAGAAAATCCAAGCTGAGCTGCAAACCGTACCGCCCGCATCATCCGCAATGCGTCCTCCCCAAAACGGTCGAAAGGATTCCCTACGCAGCGAATCCTTCCTTTTTTCAAATCACCAATACCGTCAAATGCATCCACCAGACCATCCTGCTCATTGTATGCCATGGCATTGATGGTAAAATCTCTACGCTTTAAATCCTCCAACAGATCAGAAGTAAAAACCACTTCCTTGGGATGTCTCTGATCTTCATATTCTCCATCAATCCGATAGGTGGTTACTTCAAACCCTTCCCGATTTAGGAGCACAGTAACTGTCCCATGCTTGATTCCTGTATCAATGGTTATCGGGAACAGCTCTTTCACTTGGCCAGGAGACGCAGAGGTTGTGATATCCCAGTCCTCTGGTATGCGTCCTAACACAGAATCCCTGACACAGCCCCCTACTGTATATGCCTCATATCCGGCTTCTGTAAGGGTATCTATGATGCTTTTTACTTTTTCAGGTAATTGTATGATCATGTTTTACTCCTATTGACACAGCTCGGCCACTACCTGATTAATCACTTTCCCATCTGCTTTTCCTTTTAATTCCGCCATAACAGCCTTCATAATCTGTCCCTTATTCTTTGTTGCAACGATATCGGCAAACTTCTCTGTAATATAAGCCTGTACCTCTTCTTGTGACATCAAAGCTGGGGCATACTCCTGAATCACATCATATCGCAGCTGATATTCTTCCAAAAGGTCTGTCCGCTCCGTGGGGCAGGTATCCAACTGTTCCTTCGCGGTCTTGAGTTCCTTTAAAATCACCCGGTCTACCAACGCTTCTGGAATATTATCTCGACATCCTTCATCAATCGCTACTTTTTTTACTGCAGAAACTAATGCGGAAATGGCATCCTTTCTGCCCTTGTTCTTGGCTTTCATTGCTGCAACCATATCATTTTGTAAGGTCTTTATCTCCATAATCAAAATCCTCCTGTTTCTATAACACCCGCCGAACCGTTATAATCGGCCGATAGGTCGCGTTGTCATAGGCTACAATTCCATAAGCAGTCCCTTTTGCATGTACAATCTGCCCATTTCCCATGTAAATAGCCACATGGCCAGCATAACAAATCAAATCCCCTGCCTTGGCATTGGCATAACTTACCTCCTGTCCCACAGAACGTTGCGAATAGGAGTAACTTGGAATACTAATTCCAAAATGCGCATATACGTAGCTTGTAAATCCACTGCAGTCAGCCCCCGTATTGGGGTCTTTTCCACCCCATACATAGGGGTTGCCCACAAAATTCATTGCATAATCTACCACTGCGCTTCCACTAACCCCTGTACTGTAGCTTGGATTCTTATTTCCTCCTCCGCTGGAGCTTCCATTGTCAGAAGAACCACCACTGCTGCTTCCTCCACTGCTGCTGTTGGAATTAGAATTGGAATTGCTATTGGCTCTGACTGCAGCCGCTGCCGCTGCCGCTGCTGCTGCCTCCCGTTCCCGTTCTTCTTGTTCCCGGCGTTCCCTCTCAATACGTTCATTTTCCTGTGCAATAATGGTATTCTGAGCATTGATCGTATCTTGATATTTGGATGCCAGCGCCTGGGCTTCCTTCAATTTGCTCTGGAAATTTCCCACTTCATCTTTTTTCTGGGCAATCATGGTCTCATAATTTCCCCTGGCCACTTCATATTCCTCATGTTTGGCCTCTAAAACCTGTATCTCTTCTTCCTGCTGCTTTTCCAAAGCCGCTACTTGATCCTTGGTATTTTGATAATCCGTCAAAAGGTTCCTGTCATATTCATAAACCTCATTGACATATTCCACCCGATTCAACAAATCCGCTATGCTTCCAGATTCCAAAAGGGTGGTGAGCATTGCGGTATCGCCTTTTTCGTACATAAAGCGAATCCGTATCTTCATGGCCTCGTACTGGTTCTTCTCATCTTCCTTGGCCTGCTCCAAATCAGCTTTTGTCTGTTCTAAATCGTCTTGCTTTACTGCCAGTTCTTCTTCCAGGGTAGACAGCTCTATCATAACGTTGACCAGCTCTGCATCCAATGCATTGATTTCGCCCCGTAATTGCTCCTGCTGTTCTTGGATTCTATTTATCTCTCCCTGTTTTGTCTTTAAGCTTTCTTCTGCTTCTTTTTTCTTCTGCTCTGCATCAGATTTCTTATCCGCCATGGCTACAGTAAATTGCGACATTCCCATGACTACCACCAGTAATGCTGCTATCAGTTTCTTTGATCTCATGCATATCTCCTCTCTGGATTGGTTTTCTTTTTTGATGACAATATTTTCATCGTCTTGATTTTTGGTACAAGGTGATTATAACATCATCTTCACGTGATAGCAACTGGAGAATATTTGTACGATGACCTTGCTTGATTGATATTTCTTATTCTTTCTACATGTTACATCTCTATTCTATGTCAGGAAGAAAAGAATTTCAAGCAAAACAGCCATTTTCACCAATCGAAAATGGCTGTAAATTCTAACCCACTGTTTTGATAATCAGTATCTTATCTCCACCTTTGATTTGTTCTGAAGAAAGCTGATTCGTTTTTACAATTTCTGAAATCGTGGTATAATTTTCCTTGGCAATATTCCAAAGTTTATCGCCTTCCTTGGCAATGTAACCGATAATACCTGGACTTTCCTGCAATTCTTCTAGATTGAAGGGCTCCTGTTCCACCTCTGTAATTTTTTCTATTTTCTGCTGTTCAAAAACAATGCAGTTTAAATTCAAAACAGCCTTTACCTCCACCTGACTGCTATCTGTCATCACAGTAGTCAACTGGTCAATCCCAGCTTGCAGATGATACCGACAGGACTCATTAATCCCTGGCGCTTCAATTAAATAGTGGAAAGGCAGAATACCCTTCATGGAGGCTACTGGCATCCGGTCATCGGCTGTCACATACAGAATATCCACCTGTAAAATCCCTTCTACCTGAATGCCGCCTTCTACAATTTCTGTCTGTTCCACCAAAGCATTTCCTTCACTGGCGCAGATTTGCAAAATCGGTTCCTGATTTTGATCCAAACTCATTTTCTCTACAATTTTGCATTTAGAACCATTGCGAAGAAGCAGTTTTTCAAAAATCGCTTCCTGATACACTGGGGTCAGCTTCTCATTTACCGCATACAAATCCGCCACAATCCGATCTTGTTCTTCGGTAAACGCCTGTATTTCCAAGTCCAGAACCAATTCCAGGTGAAGCATCCGTTCTTCCCCATCATAGTCTGGTTTCGCTTCTAGCTCTATTCCTGCAATATCATAAGAGACATCACAGACCATGTCATCCTTACAGCCATTGCAATCCACTGCCCCTGCAAAGGGCAAAGCTGTTTCCATCCATTGCAGATGCTCATCTTCCTCTTCACTTTCATACAGTACAAAAGCAAGCACCTCTCCTTTTATGGAAAGCTGGCCGTCCATCAGACGGGTTTCCACACTTCGAAGCTGTACGCTTTTCCACAAAATCTGGCGGATATTCGGCTTATTGGATGGCAGAAGAATTTCCTCCTTAAACCGCCAAGTATCCTTTTTCGCCAGGAAAAGCTCCATTGCAGACAGGGTATTTTCCAACACCTGTATGCCGCCTTCCCGCTCTGCGCCTGTTAAAATATCCTCATCATAAATTTCATCAATGACTGCTTTTAATACTACCAACGCCTTTACACTGAGTTTTCTGGAATTAATAATCCCAATGGATAAATCTTCCACTTCCCACTTCATCTTTGCCGTATCATATTCGTTGGCTCCATCAATGGCAAGGCTTTCCTGAAATGGAATTTCCCCGCTCATACTACTGATTTTTCCTTCTTCCTGGTCACTACGGTACAACAGAGAAAATTTCAGCACACCCTTTAACCATACATGGTCCTGGGTAATTGTTGTTTCATCCAGCCGAATTTCCCCTTTATCCAGAATAATCCGTATCAGATCTGGTTTTGTGTCTGGCACATTAAAATCATCATCCAATGTAATCTGTGTCACAGCTTTTCCTTTTTCCCGATTCATATGTATATATTTTTTCGATAATTCCAAAATAAAAACGCTCCAATCCTGAATATTTGTACATTCTATTCCGAATCGAAGCATTTTATTCATTTTCCTTTGATTAACACAATTTCATTCTTATATCTCTCGTCAATACGTCTGTATAACTGAAAGAAAGTAATTGCGGTGGATTTTTCTCATTGTCATCATCAACCAAAATGGTAAAAACCGACGGGTATGCCCCCTTGATAACTCCTTCCTGAATGTCAACCCTGTTGCGGCCCCTGTCCAACTGTATCATGACCTTGTTTCCCAATTGTCCTAATACCGATGCACGGACTTTATTAATATCTGCCTGCTGTACTGCCATTCTTTCCACCTCTATTCTATTTTTTACTCCGCAGTAGCTTCTTGCCTCTTGCTTTGGCCTGGCTCAAATCTAATCTGCGAGATAGTTTCAAACTGATGTTTCCCAATTTGATAACACTTGTTTAGTATACCACCATGATAAAATATTGTCAAAGGGAAATATGGCATAAATTTCGACAGGAAATTTTCAAAGACGTTTTCACAGTAACGCTAATATTTGTTCGCGTCAAACTCTAAAAAACATTATTTCTTCCGATTTTTTCCTGAATATATTTTTCACTTTGCAAGGCATAAATATTGTCATTATCTAGCGCAATAAAATCTCCATCTGTTGTTAAAAATGAATTAATCCCATACTGCCTTGCAATGTATACGTGTTTTGCATCATTTACTCCGAGAAGGTTCCCAGATGCTTGTTGAATTCTAATCACCTCTTCAACCATCTCTTCATTTGCCTCATATTCAAGAAAAATACTGCTTGTCCGAATATTATGTAATAACTGATTCTGTGAAACCTTTATGTTATTAAGAATTTCAGGATGATCACGTCTGATTAATTCCCTCAATTTCTTTTGATTTACATTGCCATGACGCCGCACCCTGGGTATATATTCGTCTGCATAAATATCATAATGGGCTTTTTCATTTACATGAACTGCTTCAGACAACACCATTTCTGAATGATATAATGTGGTATTATTATTCAAACAGTCCCCCATAAATTCCCTGACCGGATTATAAGACTTCTCATTATAAGCTGTTATCCATGCACTTGTGTCCACATACAACTCGGATGGAAAAGTATCAAAATCCTTATAAATGTTACCGCTTTTTTGCAAAGTGAATATTGACGCCTGATTCAACGGTAATCCCCCCTCAACTCCTTAAGATTTTCCATCCTTCTTTCATTTATTGCAGGCTCCTCCTCTACAGTAGCAAACATTTCTAAAAAAGCTGCTTTTCGGTCTGCCTGTGGATAACTATAAATTCCCGTCGGAATATATTCAGTTTTCTCTTTTGGCAAACTAAGCCTTTTCATAATATTATCTCCTTATCACGCTATAACATCCGCTTCGCTCTTTTTCCATCTCATCCTGCACATCATGCAACATATCCTCAATAGTCCCTCTTTCAGAGCGATTCAAAATCCACTGATAATAATATTTGTCCTTGCCAGATACCAATGGCTCCACTTTAAACTCGCCAAACACCCTTTCACCTTTCACCAAAAATCTATATCCCACACCATAGATTTCATCATCTAAATGTGTATAGTTTTCCTCAAAAAGCCGTTTACTTTCTCCATGAGAATCCTCTGTATCTGATGTCCCCTCTATGTTGATCAAATATTGATTCTCATCATCAATCAGCAATGCATCCAAAATAGACGAAAACTGAAGTTGAAGAGACTTTACGTCAAAAACTTTCTTCAGATGGTATGATAATCGGACATGAGTGGTTTTGCGTTTTCAAATTGATTATTTTTCAAACTTTTAACGATTGCCAATACCTTTCTTTCGGACAACTGGCCCATAACATAAGGTATTGTTATTCTTAAATCGTGCCATTCTATGCCTTCATTCATTCCTGTCCCCTCCCAATCTTTTCAAACATAATTTTCTTTTATTATATGGCATTTCTTTAATATTTACAATCATTTTATTCATATTTTCTGGAAAACACCGCTTTTACACCGAACAAATGTATGGTATAATATTTGAAATAAGAGGTGATTCTATGGAACAAAAATTAATTTTTCATATCGACGTGAATTCCGCCTACCTTTCCTGGACAGCAGTGGAGCAGCGAAAGAATGGAGCAACCCTTGACCTGCGGGAAATTCCTGCCATCATCGGCGGAGACATGGCCAGCCGCCACGGTGTTGTTCTGGCCAAATCCATTCCTGCCAAAGCATACCATATTACCACTGGAGAACCAGTGGCCCACGCATTGCAAAAGTGTCCGAATCTTTTGTTGGTTCCTCCTGACCACAAGCTATACGATTCCTACAGCCGCCGGCTCATGGAGCTTCTGATTACCTTCTGCCCCAAGATTGAACAGGTCAGTATTGACGAATGCTATATGGATTTCACCGGATATGACCGTTCATACAAAAGTCCCACTGCCGCTGCTTTTACCATTAAGGACAAGGTACGGGACACCTTCGGCTTTACCGTCAACATTGGTATCTCATCCAATAAACTTTTAGCAAAAATGGCTTCTGACTTTCAAAAGCCTGATCGGGTGCACACTTTATTCCCTGAAGAAATTCCTGAGAAAATGTGGCCTCTCCCTGTTCGGGATTTATTTATGGTAGGAAAAGCCTCTGCCGCTGCCCTGGAAAAAATGGAAATTCTTACCATCGGCGACCTGGCGCACACGGAAGTCACTATTTTGGAAAGCCATCTAAAAAGCCATGGTCGTTTAATCTGGGAATTTGCCAATGGCATAGACGATTCCCCTGTGCAGACAGAGGAAAGTGACTTAAAATGCGTTGGCAACTCCACCACTCTTTCCAAAGACGCCACTACTGCGCCAGAGGCCAAAAAAACCCTGTATACGCTCTGCAAACAGGTTTCCTCCCGGCTCAAACGCTATGGACAGCTTGCAGGCATGGTCAGCACAGAAATCCGCTACGCTACGTTCACCAATGTGTCACACCAAATGCAGCTTCCTGCTGTCACAGACAATATCGATATCCTATACCATCATGCATGTCTGCTGTTTGATGAGCTTTGGAATGGCGAACCAATCCGCTTATTAGGCGTACGCACCTCCAAACTTGCCACAGAACCGGAGCCCGTACAGATGACATTATTCGACCTTCCCAAAACCCAAAAAGAACTCAAAGCAGACCAGGCAATGGAAGCATTACAGGCAAAATTCGGCAAAAAAATTATAAAAAAAGGATTCTAGTTTCCCTTTGGAAACATCAAGGACTCACACGCTCTAGATTGCAAACTGGCTGTTATAAAGTTCCGAATAGAACCCTTTTTTCTCCAGCAATTCCTCATGACTGCCCTGCTCCAAAATATGCCCATCCTTCATCACAAGGATAATATCTGCCTCTTGTATGGTAGACAGACGGTGAGCCACAATAAAGCTGGTACGTCCCTCCATCATTTTTGCAAATGCATTCTGGATCTTCATTTCTGTCCTGGTATCGATGGAGGAGGTGGCTTCGTCCAAAATCAACATCGGCGGCAGGCAAAGCATCACCCTTGCAATACATAGGAGCTGTTTCTGCCCAGCCGACAGACTTCCTCCCTCCTCACCGATCACTGTATCATAGCCCTGAGGCAAACGTTTGATAAAGCTGTGGGCATGAGCAGCCTTTGCTGCCCCGATCATTTCCTCTTCTGTGGCGTCCGGTTTCCCCATCATCAAATTCTCACGAATCGTCCCTGCTTTCAACCATGTTTCTTGCAGTACCATCCCATAACTTCCTCGCAGGCTCTTTCTGGTCATCTGGCGGATATCCAAATGTTCCACTTGAATGCTTCCCTGGTCTACATCATAAAAGCGCATCAACAAATTGATCATAGTGGTTTTTCCACATCCCGTAGGACCTACAATCGCCACCCGTTGTCCTGGCTTTACCTTTAAGTTAAAATCTTCAATCAGCTTCTGTTCTGGTGCATAGGAAAAATATACGTGCTCCAAATTCACATTTCCTTTCACATCCACTAACCTTTTCACATCCTTCGGCTCTGGAATCTGGGGTTCTTCCTCAATTAAAGAGAAAATCCGTTCTGCACATGCCAGTGCATTCTGTAATTCCGTTACCACACCAGAAATTTCATTAAATGGCTTGGTATATTGATTGGCATAACTAAGAAAACAGGAAAGCTGTCCTACTGTCAATCGCCCTTGCATTGCAAAAAATGCTCCTACCAGCCCTACTCCAGTATATACCAAACTGTTGACAAAACGGGTGCATGGATTCGTCAGGGAAGAAAAAAAAGTCGCCTGCAAAGATGCTTTTTCTAGCCTTCCATTGATTTCGTCAAAGGCTTCCAGCACATCCTTTTCCTTGGAAAACGCCTGCACCACCTTTTGATTTTCTATCATTTCATTAATTAATGCGGTTTGTTCCCCCCTTGTGGTTGATTGGAGCATAAACATGGAAAAGGTCCGTTTGGCAATAAAACTAGCTACAAATAAAGAAACTGGTGTAATCAACACTACCACCAATGTAATCTTCACATTGATACTCAACATAAACAACAACGTACCCAAAATAGTTACCACTCCGGTAAATAACTGGGAAAATCCCATCAAAAGGCCGTCTGCAAATTGATCTACATCTGCAATCACCCGACTTACCAGCTCTCCATGGGAATGTCCGTCAATAAATTTCAGAGGAAGAATCTCTATTTTTGCAAAAGCCTCCCTGCGGATATCCTGAATCACCTCATAGGTAATTTTGTTATTACACACGTTCATCAGCCATTGTGCCAGAGCCGTCAGCCCAGTAATTATCCCTATTTTTACCAAAAGCTGAAAAATAACTGGAAAATCCACCTGATCAGGAGCTAAAATATGATCAACCACTTGCCCTGTCACTACTGGAACATACAGGGTAGATACTACAGTTGCCACTGCAAAAATCAGGGACAACAACAAAAATATTTTATATTTCTCAATATATTTCAAAACTTTTTTCATTGTCTTTGTCTGCTGTTTGTTTTTTACCTGTTTTTTCATGGACGCCTCCTACTGCTTTTTATACTGAGATTCATAGATTTCCCGGTAAACTCCACAATCCTTTAACAACTGTTCATGGGTTCCCATTCCTGCAATCTCTCCATCCTCCAACACAATAATTTTATCGGCATGTTGAATGGAGGAGGTACGCTGAGATACAATAAATACCGTAGGATTCCCTTCCATCTTTCGAATGGCCTTGCGCAGCTTTGCATCCGTTGCATAATCCAAAGCAGATGCGCTGTCATCCAGAATCAAAATCTCAGGTTTTCTCACCAAGGCCCTGGCAATGGTAAGCCTTTGTTTTTGCCCGCCGGAAAAATTCTTTCCCCCTTGTTCTACAAAAGCCTCCAGCTTCCCTTCTTTTCCTTCTACCACTTCTTTTGCTTGAGCAACCTCTAATGCTTCATACAACTCTTGGTCTGAGGCATCCTCTTTTCCCCAGCGGAGATTTTCTCTTATTGTCCCTTGAAAAAGCACTGCCCGCTGCATAACAATTCCTACTTTTTGCCGCAGCTCTTCCAATGAATATTCTTTTACGTTTCTTCCATTAATTAATACCTCTCCCCTGGTTGCATCATAAAACCTGGGAATCAAATGCACCAAAGATGTTTTCCCTGATCCAGTACCGCCAATCACTCCTATCGTTTCTCCCCGATTTACAGAAAAATCAATGTCCGACAAGCTCTCGGCTCCAGCTCCTTGATAGGCAAGGCCAACATGGGAAAACTGTACCACAGGTATTTCGAATCCTCCATCTTTTCCTTTTTTATTCAAAGCTAACTCATCCTGGATTTTGGCCTTTCCTATTTGCGCCACAGTCTGAGACTCTTCCTTCCACAAAGTATTATTCTTGGGCATACTGCTTGGAATCTCTAAGATAGACTCTACACGATTTCCACATGCCACCGCCTTTGTCAGCAAAACAATCAAATTGGCAAGCTTCACCAGTTCAACCAAAATTTGAGACATATAATTCAGCAATGCAACCACTTCACCCTGGGTAAGTATCCCTACGTCAACCTGCACTGCTCCTGTATACAGCAGCACAATGGTAGCTCCATTGATAATTGCATAGGTGACAGGATTCATAAAAGCGCTGATTTTCCCTACATGATTCTGCATAAAGGTAAGACGTTCCAGTCCTTCCTCGAACCTGGCCTTTTCCTCCTCCTCTTTATGAAAAGCGCGGATGACCCTTGCTCCTGTAAGATTTTCCCGGGTAATGCCCAGCACTTTATCCAGACGTTCCTGTACCTTCCGGTACAAAGGAATACTAACAGCCATCACTCCAAACACCACAAGGGACAAAAGAGGAATGGTCACAACAAAAATCATCACTGCTTTCACATCAATGGTAAAGGCCATCACCATTGCTCCAAATACAATGAACGGAGAACGCAAAAACAAACGCAGTGCCATATTCACTCCAGACTGCAGCTGATTGATATCACTGGTCATTCTGGTAATTAATGTTGCCGTTCCTGTCTGGTCAATTTCTGAAAAAGAAAATGTCTGAATATGGGCAAAAAGCTGATGGCGCACCTTGCTTCCGAACCCTACCGCCGCTTTCGCTGCAAAATACTGAGCGGTAACGGAACACAACAGCCCAATTAATCCCAATGCCACCATAACCAGACACATCCTTAAAATATAGCCACTGTCCCTATTTGCAATTCCTACGTCTATAATAGCAGTTACCACCAACGGCACAATCAGTTCAAATGAGGCTTCCAGCATCTTAAACAGGGGCGCTAATATGCTTTCTTTTTTGTAATCCTTCAAATATACAAGTAATTTCTTCATGTTCTTCCCTCTTCTATATTTTTTATTGTCTGATGCTTTCAGAATGCGCAGAACATTATTATATTACCATAATCTTCTATGATTGACAATTTAACAATTCATATACAGAAAAACCCCAAAAAGGATTTCTGCCTTTTTGGGGTTTTGGTATCAATTATTTTGCTTTCACACTTTTCACATCGGATGGGTTGGTAACGATATCACCTTTCAAACCATTTGCACCGCTTCCAACGGCCACTACTTTGTAGTAATATTTTTTCCCTTTCTTTACCGTCTTATCAATATACGTAGTTGTCTTTGTGGCGCCAATCTGCTGGAAGCCAGAAGACTTCTTCATAGAACGGTAAATCACATACTTCTTCGCTTTGGACACCTTGGTCAGCTTCAAAGTAACTTTCCCTTTTGTAGCTTTAATACTCTTAATAGAAGCAACTGCTTTATAACAAATGCTTGCTGGCTTGGTATAACCAGCGGAAACTCTCCTGCCATCTGCACTATATGCAGTTACATAATAGTAATAAGTTACACCAGTCTGCAAACGTGCACGATCTACTGCTTTTGTTCCAACTACACTGCCTTCCTCAAACTTATATTCTCTATATGGAACTGTACTGTAGCTTACACTCTCATCTGTATTGCTTTCCTTTGAAATTAACGCCCAATTAGAATCCGTTGGTCTGTCATATACTTTTTTATCCTGGTTATAATATGCCACTGGGCTGGTAGAACGATTTACCACATAGTACGCTGCATCTGGCACTTTACTCCATTGGATCTGTACCGCCGTAGTTTTCTTTCCCTTTGCATCTTTTTCTGTAATTTCTTTTGCCTTAATCCCCTTTGCCGCTGCCAGTTCCCCATTGGTTATCTGGCCTTGAGCATAGCTAGACCATTGCTTACTGCCATATGCGCGCACACGGACTTCAACTCTTCCCCCTTTTGCTACGCTCTTAATGGTGTAGCTGCTGCCCTTTGTGGATTTGGTTGTCCAGGTATTTTTCTCAGGTCTGCCTTCTCCATCATATTTCTTATATTTGATTTCATACTTGGATGCAAATGCATCTTTTTCCCAGGTTGCTTTTACATTATTTTTATTCACCACCAGCTTTAAGTTCCTTGGCGTTGTCATTTGAAGGGTTACATCCGTGATTGCAAATACCTGTCTCGTCTTCTTTCCAAACTTATAGGTAGCAACCACCCTGTAATTGTAATAAGTCCCCTTCTTTAACTTCTTATCTGTATAAGTTACTGTCTTTGCCTTGGTAATGGTCTTCACCTTTTCCCATTTTTGATTATATAATGCAAAGTCACCATTTCCATATCCATTTTTGCTTGGGGAATACTTGGCGCTTTTTGAAGAAGTATGGCTCCTGTAAATATCATACTGGGTAGCGCCTGCCACCTTGGTCCATGTGAGTTTTACAGAATTCTTACTCTTCTTTTCTGCCTTCAGTTCAATATATGTATCATTGCCTGTCTCTGCTGAGAAATAAACATATGCGCTATAAGCGGATTTTTTCGTATCTGGATGATAATAATAACCTCTTACCTGATAGTCATATACTGTATTTTCACTTAATCCTTCATCCACATAGTGGTTTGAGTTAATGGTTGCAATCTTTTGGAATTTTCCTTTCTTGTTCTTGCGGAAAATCTCATATCCTGTTACATTAGAGCCTTTATCAAAGTTCATGGTAATGCTCTTTTTGCCAGAGGTTGTGGACGGCTCGGTAATGTTGATTGCTGCTGTAGCGGAAACCTTTCCGGAAACAGAAATATCATTATAAAAACCAAATCTTACCGTGTTATTCGCTCCTGCAACCCTTGCTACATTTGCAACATAAGGAGTAACGGCAGAACGGTCCGTTTCATGGTTGGCATCATCAATGGTTGCAACCACGAAATAATATTTTTCACCCACTTCAAGGTTCAACTCCCTGAGCAATGCGCTGCTTGAAATACGATCAATGCCAGTGCCTATATAGTTGGATTTCACTTTCTTATTAACAATCTTCATCTTATCTTTCAGCGAAGACACTGCATAATAATTACCATAGTAATCATCATCATAGTCATAACCATCTGTCGTTGCGCCTAACCAGTAAGTTTTTCCTGTGCTGTCTTTTCCCTCAATATCCAGATATTTATATGCATATTCCATAGACTGAAACATTTTCTGATCCTTGGATGCAAAAACGTAAACCTTTGCATCTTCATCGATGGAATTCCAAACCAGCTCAAAGGAACCATCGTTTTTCTTTTCTACCTTCAGCCCTTTGATCGCAGGCGTATTGGATCTCTTGTCCAAAGAAGCTGTAACCACGTTGGAATATTGACTGTAATTTCTTACATTCTGATCCTGATTCAAATATACATAAGCCCGTATCCTGTAATAGCGATACCTGTTCTCCACCCCATTGGTGGCGCCATAACTCTCTGCACTCACAGAGTAATGGGTATCCTCTCCGCTTACATTATCGTTAATCTCATCCCACTCTACGGAAGAAAAGTCTGTAACAGGTGTTGGAGAAGATGTATATTCAATCCTATACCCAGATGCATTTTTTACTGCATTCCAGGAAAGCTCTCCCTTTCCAGCTTTCTTTAACTGCCATTTCAGCCCGCTGACGGTTGGTACAGAAGGCACAGACCATGCATAAGTAAAAGGTTCTGACCAGGCGCCAGTCTTAACGATTGTATAAGTTGTGCCAGTTTTGGATTCATAAGGCTTTCCAGTCTCTTCGTTCACCTTGTTTTCATAAACCTCTGTTTCCGTATAATATACCGCACGTACTTCATACTTTACTTTTGCAGTAGAAGGGTAGGAAGATACCGTAGTATAGCCAGTATCTTTCGTAAATGTCTGGAAACTGCTCCCATTGGCAGCCACGTAATCCAGATTTACATCCTTATCTTCTACTCTTACCTGATAACCAACCTGTAAATATTTTCCCTTACTGTCCACCTCGGTCTGATTGGTTACAGCATTCCACTGAATGTATTGATATTTATTGGCAAAAGAGATTTCATTGTTTTTCTGCGCGTATACGCTCTTTACAGCATACTTACTGGTTGTTTCCACCCAGGCGGCCTTTACACCTATACTGGTATACATTTTCCCCTTAGCTTCAAAATATCTGTAATCACCACTGGCAGCATCCAACTCCCTGCCATATACCTTGTTTACCGCTTGCGCTAAATCGCTTGTACTTCCATTGTAATAATAATCTGTATCGAACTCTCCTGAAACAGTCCCTAAAGGTTCTACTTCGTTGTTCTCACATACGTAATATGCAAGGATTTTCCACTTTGTATAACCATCTTCATCTTTTCCATCTTCTATCTCTGTAGATGATTTATCGGAATAATATTTCCCACTTACTAGATAAAGACCTGTTGCTGGGTCTGCCTGCAGCGTCTCCGACACAAGCACAGCCTTATTGGACAATGCTACAATAGACGGGGCAACCTGAGTTGCCTCCCCATAATAATCATTTCCGCTTTTATAAAGCTCATCTCCATACTTCAACGCTTCCACTGTGCCAGAAACATACACTGTATCATCTGTCCGATTTACATAAGCAAATCGTTTCTCTAAAGCCCCACTTCCCATGGAATGGTCATACAAGCTTCCTCGCAGGCCGATTACCTTCGACACGCCGTTTATCGCGCCCTGTTCTGAGGTCTCTACCGATACATTCGCTGCTGAAGCAGGAATTACGGTTGTTACCACCATCGCTGCTGCCAATATCGCTGCTGCAACCCGTGCTGTCGTTCCACCTTTCCTCATAAATAACTCCTTTCATGAATACATAGAATATTTCATCATCTGCGAATGCTTCATAAAGAAGTCTTATATGAAAATCAATTATGACAGATTCATAGAAAATTCAACTTTACTTCACATTTCTTTCACAAATGACCTTTTTCTATTCTAGTCCCTTTTCCAGAAAAAGTCAATTGTTTTCTAATTATTTTTTATTTTTCCGAAAAATATGTGTATACATTTACCCCCCCCCTATATTTTCTGACTATTTAGTTTATTTCTTGTATTTTAGGGACATTATTTCACTTTATCTCATAGAATCGGAATGTTACTCCTGGTAATTGATTCGCTCCACCAAAGATTCCTTCCGCAGATTCCGACTCAGACAATAGGAGAGCAGCATCTGCATCAGAACAATCACTCCTGTCATTATCATGATTTCTGACAAGGGTACCTGATACTGATTCAGTCCATAGATTCCATGTTCCTTGGCATACCGAAAGATTACAAAGCCCAGTGGACACCCCACAACCAGTGACACTGCAACTGTCCCAACAGAAAACAAAATTCCTTCTAGTTGGAGCATCCGATTGAGCTGATGATTGGTCATTCCCACAGCCTGTAGAATTCCAAGCTCTCTCTTTCTAGTCACAACCCCTATAATAATCGTACTCGCCATATTTAAAAAAGCAATCAGGCCAATGATTCCAATAAATGCATAGATACCCATCTGGATAATCCTTGTGGCAAATCTTACATTTTCCATAGCCTCCTCATAGGTTACCAGCTCCACATGCTGCCAGCCTGCAATCTGTTCCCGAATCACCGATTCCACATGTTCCCTCTCGGCTGGCTCACAATCTATCCACACAGATTCCGTCAGGTCTCCTCTTATGTTTAATTTCTTCCAGGTCTCTTCTGTGATAGCCCAGGTTGCAGGAGCATGACCGAAAGCGCCCATAATTTTCGTCTCCAAAGGAATGCTCCTTTCGGTATCCTGAATTTCCATTCCAATTTTATTCCCCAAGGTATATCCATCCTCTTCAAAAAAATGAGAATATCCATAGATAATTCCGTCTGCTTCTGCTACCTGGTCATAATCCACCGTTCCCAGTACGCTTGACATACTATAACGTTCAAAATCCTGCCGATTTAGTACACATACAGAGCGAACTCTTTCATTCTTACCAGAACCAGTATTTTCTTTTACAGAAAATACATTTCTTGTATGAACCTTTATAACGCCTGGTATGGTTTTTAACTTCTCCTGAAATTCCTTTCCCAAAGGATTACTTTTCTGAATTTCATCCAGATTATTTTCTGGATATGCCTGATCTGTCAAAGAATAATCAAGGGCTAACAGAAACTGTCCATATTCCACCTGCTCACGGGCTGCAAACTCATTGTCTATATTTCCTGCCAGATTTGCCAGTACTACAAACAACACACAGGAAAGCCCCATGGTCATTACGGTGGTAACCGTACGTTTTCTGTTTGCCCACAGGTTGGAGCATGTGAGACCAAAAACTGTCACTTTACCCTTCCTCTCCCGAACTGCATGATTTATTTTTGTATTCTCCTGATAACGGACTGCCTCCACTGGAGAAATTGCGGCCACCACCCTCATGGGCTTTCTCAGAGATAACCATACCGTAAAAAAAGCACAGACTGCAGACACCAAAAGTACGGGCACAGAAACCACAGACACGGAAATCATTTCTACCTGTGTCATCCTCTCCGCATCACCCAGCATCAGCCATTCAAACAGCATAGCTGCTACCAGGGTCCCAACTGCCAGTCCCAGAGGAATTGCAACAGCAGCAAGTACCATCCCTTCACGGAAAATAAGTTTCTTTAGTTGCTTTTTGGTGGCTCCCAACGCTTTTATTTTTCCATATTCCTGAATCTTCTGTACAATTCCCACCTGAAAAATATTGTAAATAACTGCCACAGAGACGAGAATGACAATCAACCCAATTCCAATGCAGGTGATCAATGTTTCTGTTCCTGGATCATAAGCCCATATCAGATACATAGAATTCACGGATATATTTTTTTCTTTGATTCCGCAAAGAGCGCCCAGCTCCTTTATTACCTCTTCTCCAATATCTGCGTTAATTTGCACAGACGGATTTAACTGAAAATTTACATGATAGCTTTGCATTTCCTCTGGAAACAGGCTTTCATAAAAATCCTGGGACACATACCCTTGAAATGATTTCTGAAAATCGCTGGATTTGCTGGATGCCAGTATCCCACTGATCACAAATTCTTTTTCTGAAAATTTACTTGCCTGGTCGCTGCGGATGGACAAAACAACCGTTTCTCCAACCTTAGGATGCTCCACCCCTGCTTTCGCAAAAAATTCCACAGGGGCTGCCAGATCATTTCCTGTTCCAGGCAATGTCCCCTCTGCAACGGAATCGGTCAGATTTGTGTTTTCGGCTCCTTGGGAATCGATCCAGGATAAGCTAAGCTTTGCTTCTTGGTTTTGTATCTCTGCCACAAATGCAGACCTTCCTATCTGTTCAAATTCACTGTGCCGCTTTATGGTTTCATACTGCTCTTTGGTAACATTCTGGAACACTCCACAATAGTTGCCATGCATTTTTCCTACATTGATGCGGCTAAACTGCACCATTCCATACCCAAACTCTGCAATTACTGTTAGAAGCAGAGCGCTTAAGAAAACAGATATCACAATTAAAATACTTCTCGTACGGTTTCTCTTCCCATTGCTGACTGCTAAATTTGTTATCGTATCCTTCATCCCTGCTCTACCACCTTTCCATCTTCAATAACCAGTATCCGGTCTGCAATCTGAGCAATGTCCTCATCATGGGTAATCATTACCACTGTTTGCCCGTATTTTTGCGATGAAGTTTTCAATAATGTTACCACTTCATCACTAGTCCTGGAATCCAGATTCCCCGTTGGTTCATCCGCCAGAATAATATCCGGCCTGGAGGAAAGAGCTCTTGCGATGGCTACACGCTGCTGCTGTCCACCGGAAAGAGTGTTTGGTAAATTGTATATTTTATCTGTAATTCCCAATGTATTTATAATATCCCTCACAAATACTTCATCTGCCTCTTTTCCATCCAGCCCAAGAGGCAGCACAATATTTTCCCACACATTGATACTGGATACCAGATTAAAAGCCTGGAACACAAATCCGATTTTCCTTCTGCGAAATATGGCAAGCTCCTCCTCTTTCATGGAGAAAATATCCTTTTCTTTCACCCATACCTTTCCATTGGTGGGATAATCCAAGCCTCCCAGCAGATGCAAAAGGGTGCTCTTTCCAGAACCAGACTTTCCTACGATGGCGGTAAATTCTCCTTTCTTGATGGCAAGATTTGCGCTTCGCACTGCCCGCACCTGATTTTCTCCTTTTCCATAGTATTTACATAAATTTTCTGTTTTTAAAATTGTTTCCATTCAAAGATCCTCCCTGTAAAATAATAATTCGATTTGGCCTGTCGTTTCTATTTATCATACCCCTCTTTTCTTTCACTTTACTTTCAAAAAAGAAAAAGAAGCCTTACAGTTTTGTAAGACTCCTACTCTCATAGGGAAGTTGCACCACAAAAGTACTCCCCTGTTCCCCACCATGACATCGGGAAGAAACTGTTACGCTTCCTCCATGTTCCCCCAAAATTTCACGGGTCAGATACAATCCCACCCCAGAGCCTTGGGTCTGGGCCACCTCCATAGAGGTCCCCCGGTAGAAGCGTTTAAATATCTTGTGGTACTCTCCTTTTGGAATTCCTATGCCCTGATCCTGAATTTCAATACGCAAAAACCCAATGCACTTTATCATCCGAATGGAAATTACGGTATGACTTTGGCTATACTTTATGGCATTTTCTAGTATATTGATCAATGCTTCGCAAACCCATTTCACATCATGCAAAATTTCCAGACTGCCAAAATCCTCCTCTTCCTGGAATTCTATGGAAATCTGCTTCTCTTCAGCCTTTAAATATACCCGGTTTATGGCAGCTATCAATGTTTCCAGGATATCCGCAGGCTCTTTTTTTATCTGTATCATTCCTGTTTCCATTCGTGAAATATTTACCAGCGCACTCGTCATGGCCTCTAAGCCCTGTAACTGACGCCGACACTGTTCTCGAAATTCTACCTGTTCCTCCTCACTCAAATCTTCCTGCATAAGAATTTCAAAACAGGTCTTCAGTCCTGCTACCGGAGTTTTTAGTTGATGGGAAATGTCTGTAACCAATGACTTCGTTGCTTCCTTATCCGCCGCCAGCCTTTCCTCATCTAAGACCAGCATTTCACCAAGTAATTCCAACTGCTCATAAATGCGGTTCATCCTTATATCTCTACCCTGGTACTCTTCTCTTGCATCTAATTCATACATTCGTTTTCGAAACTGGCCTAAGATTTTTTCCAGATTTTTCAGCTCCTGCCTTTTCTTTTCCACTAATCTTTTGCTGGAACGAATGACAGCCACAAGATACAGCATGAACATGACAAAAGATAAGCACAAAATAATGCCTATCTCTTTCCTTAACTCTAAATTGTACCTATTGGACCCAGACTTTAAATATCCATAGGATTCCAATACTTTTTGCCCATCTTTTTTGTCAAAGTTTTCCTTCCCTTTCAGGAGTCTGACTGCTAGATCCAGATTTTCTTCACCCTGTTCCTGGGTGAACGCAGAAAGGATTTGTATTTTTTCCTTATAACTGCGCACCTGCATGTGGATGAGAAGGACGTCTGCCAGAGCAAAAACCAAAAAGCCTGCCATCATAAAATAGAGAATTGTTCTGTTTTTCTTCATCGTTCCTCTTTCTGTTGGATCATGATATCTGATTACATTTTTTGTATCTCTCACAGACTCCGGCACTCCTTATTCCACAGATACCCGATACCTCTCACATTTTTAATATATTCCGGTTTCGAGCTGTCAGGCTCTATTTTCTCCCGAAGCCGCCGAATATTCACTGCAATGGTATTCTCATCTACAAAATCCCCTTCCAGATCAAAAAGCTGCTCCAACAACTGCTTTTTGGACAATATTTGCTTGGGATGCTCCATAAAAATCTGCAGCATTTTCCATTCATTTTTCGTCAAAGATACCTCCTCCCCTGCCACAAGCGCCCGCATCTCTTTCACATAAAAACAGAGATTCCCAGATTCCAGCCGCTTCTGACCAGAGTTTTTCTGTCTTCGAAAATACGCAGACACCTTAAGCATGAGAACCGATAGGCTGAAAGGCTTCGTAATATAATCATCCCCACCAGCTTCATATCCCATGACCTGATCCATTTCCTGATCCAATGCAGTGAGAAAAATAATATGCATGCTGCTCTCCCCACGAATCCTACGCACCAAATCCATTCCATTTCCATCTGGCAAAGTCACATCACAAATCATCAATTGAAATTCCTTCTGGTGAAAAATCTCCTCCGCCTCCGCCACAGTACGGCAGGCATCCACAGAATATCCCTCTTTTTCCAATTGAAAAGCAACGCCCCTACGAATACTCTCGTCATCCTCCAGCAATAATACCCGTTCCATATCCATCATCCTTCTTTTATCAGTCTTTCCAGCCGTTTGATTAAAATAGCAGCCAGAATTCCAATCAAGGTCCCTGCAATGGTTCCTGATATCATCAGCATGGGTAAATAATAAAAAAGCCTTTCATTTTCCACCACAAGAGCAGCAACCAGAATCTGGCCTGTATTGTGGAATACACCACCAAGAACGCTAACTCCTGTCACTGAAAAAATCTTTATTTTCTGAGCTAATATCATCACCAACAGACTGAGAATCCCTCCCGCCAAACTGTATAGCATACTGGAAGGATTTCCAAAGGTAAAGCCTGTCAGTATAATTCGTATCAGTGACAAAGTGCAGGCTTCCTTGCTTCCCATGGTATACAAGGCAACGATTGCCACCAAATTTGCCAGTCCCAATTTAATGCCCGGAATGCCAAAATTAATCGGAACTAACGATTCCAGGTAAGAAAACACAAAAGCCAGGGCTACCATCATTCCCATATATGCTGCTTTCTTTGCCATAATTTCCTCCTTAATGGGTGGCGCCATCAATCTTTGCTTCCTCACCATTTTCAATCTCTACCACAACCTTATGAGGCAAACATACCAGACTTTCCCCCTGGCTCTTCACTGGCCGATGGTCCACGCAAACCTTATCCGGGCAGGAAGCCTCTGTGATATCTGCCTGTCCATCTTTGATTTCCAGCAAATTATAATTCCCATCCTCCAAAGATACTCGAACAGAAGTATCCTGGTTCAAGGGATATCGCTCTTGCTCCTCTCCGTCCACATATACAACGGCCTCAGCCTCCTTGGTATTTTTCTCAGAATACCAGGAAATCCCTCCAAAAGCGGCCAGAGCCAGAATCAAAATCACACCAATCAAAATCACATCATTTTTCTTCATTGAATTCAAATCCACTGGTCCAGTGAATTCCTCCATCTTCCATAATCCACAAGGCTTCCACTTCTGGCAGAGATTCCACAAGCTCCATCCCTTCCTCAAATTCCATATTGAACAGAGAGGTAGAAAGAGCGTCTGCTATACCAGAATCTTCTGTAAGAACCGATACAGAAGGAAAATGCTCCGGGGGCATTCCAGTATCAGGGTGAATAATGTGGCAGTAACGTTTGCCATCCACCTCATAAAAGCGTTGATAATCTCCACTGGTTACTATGGATTTCCCAGAAATTTCTACGGTTCCCACATAACCTTTCCCACTTTCCAAATCGGGATTTTCAATCCCCACCCGCCACGGAGCGCCATCTGGCTTGTCTCCCACGGCGCACACATTACCGCCTACGCTAAACAGCATATGTTCCATGCCGGATTCCCTGGCATACTCCGAAAGACGCTGTACTGCATATCCTTTCCCAATACTTCCCACATCCAATGACATTTCTTCATCTTCCAGAAATACAGTGGAATTTTCCTCATCAATCACCAGCTTGGAAATATCCGTATGTTGACGGCGTTCATCCAACAGCTCTTGGGGCGGCAGCTGGGCATGTTCTGGCTGGGCTATCCCCTGTTCCCGGTATTCGTGCCAAACAGACAGTACGCTTCCATATACAATATTCAATCTTCCTTCTGTCTTTTCATACATGTCCCTTCCAAACTTTAGCAAGTTTATTAATTCCTCATTTACTTTTATTGGTTCTTTTCCAGCGGCATCGTTGATGGTCTTAATATTATGGATTCCTTCATAGGTGTGGTAAATATCAAAAAGTTCATGATATTCACGCAATTTTTCTTGCAGCCTTTTTGCCTGCATTTCAAAATCCTCCTGGCTCTTGGCATATCCAGTAATCACCGTTACTGTATCAAAACTGTCAAAAAAACTTGCTTCGTACCGTTTCTGCTCTCCACTCTTCTGTACCATGGCAATTCCCACAAGCAAAGCTGTCACCAACAGCAGAATTCCCACACGATATATTCTCTTCATACTTGTCACCTTTTTAGCAATATGCTCCCTTCCAGCCTGACAATCTTTCTGCCTGGCCAAAAGGGAGCGTTTTCTCTTTTCTATCTCTTATTCTTTTGTATTTTCCTCTGTATCCTGCTGGGTGTCTGCATCCTCTTGTGTATCTTCCTTAGGCTCTGCGTCTTTCTCTTCCTGATTCTGTGTATCCTCTGATTCACTCTCTGGAGCCTCCTCCTGCTTCATCACAAACAGATCATCAAATTTTACCTTTGCCCATTCCTTATCATTCAGTTCGAACTTCACGCCCTCTTTATATTTATCGCACACTTCCGTGTAATGGTCGTTCTTTCGCTCTGTAACAATCTCGTCTTTTCTTCTCTCAGTTTCTTCCTCATCAAAGGTACTGTCCATACGAACCACATAGAAGGCATCTTCACCTGTGATAACGCCGCTGAGCTCTCCCTCCTTCAATTTGTCTGCTGCCTCTATCAATGCCGCATCCAAGGATTCCTCATCTTTTCCATAAGAGGCTTCGGAAACAGTATAGCCTGCGGTCTCCGCTGCTGCTTTCATATCTTCTTTGGCAGAAGCTGCAAATGTCTCCACTTCCTTCTTTAAGGCTTCTTTTTCCTCTTCAGTATATTCTTTGGACTTGCCCTCTTCGTCTGTGGTGGAAGTATTCCCTACTTTTACATAGCTGATGGTCTTTTGAGCCGCTTCCTCATCTGAGACTTTCGTATCCACCTCTTCATTCATTGCTTTTCGCATTTTATTCTGGATGGTGTTCAACCGAAGCATTTCTTCCACGTATTCCTGAGAAGCGCCCATTTGCTTAATGGCCTTCTCGCTGTTATCCGCCATAAACTTCTCTGCCGCTTCCTTGATCTTTGCCTGTTCCTCTTTTGTGATTTCCACCTTGTAATCTTCCATGTGAGCTTCGAGCAGATACAAAATCTCAATATTCTCTACCACATTCTTCTTCACAGAAGTTTCCGTATCTGTTCCTTCCCCAAACAAATCCTGAGACCAAAATCCTGTTCCGAACATACCTGAAAACTGCCCGTCATAAATAGCCTGCTGATACCTGGCCATAAAATTCATAAATCCAAGAGATATCTCTTCCCCATCTAAAGTTGCTCCTGCTTTCTTTCCATCTATCGAACTGCCGCATCCTGACAAAACAGAGATTCCCATTACTGCCGCTAGTAACAAAGGGATTATTTTCTTTCCTTTCATAACATCCTCCTGTGTATTCTTTTTCTCTAGAGCGGGAATGAGTACTCAAACACGTTCTAATATCTGCCTGTCATCCAACAAGAACAGGCGCACTGTTGATATTATAATTCTTTTTTCCATTAGTAGCAACTGTTTTCACAATATTTTCATAGCTGAACCGTTACATCCCCGAAACCTTTTCTACCAACAGGCTCCAAGTGTCCTCTAGCACCTGCGCTACAATCTCCAAGGCCCCCGCCTTCTTCTGGCGTGTGCTGTGGTTCTTTCTATACTCAAAATAGGGCGCTTTTGCATCTCTTACAAACTGCAAAGCCCCCTGATACTTCTCTGTAACCTGGGCAATATTAGCAGGATTGATGTCTGATTGAAAATAAAATATAAATTTAATTTTTTCTCCATATTCCTTAATTTCTGTATAGTAACAATTATGAGCCTTTGCCTTTAACAATGCAATGGAAAGTAGATTTTCTACTGACTTGGGCGGTTCTCCGAAACGGTCAATCAACTCTTCCAACATTTCCTCCCGCTCCTCCTGATTCTCAATCACTGCAATCCGCTTATAAATATCCAGCTTTTGAAATTCATTGGGAATATAGGAAGGGGGAATAAATGCATCCACATCCAATTCCATAGTGGTATCAAATTGCTTCTCTGGGGCTTCCCCTTTCAGAGACTTCACAGCTTCATTCAACATCTTACAATACAAATCATACCCCACTGCTTCCATATGTCCATGCTGCTGTGCCCCCAGTAAATTCCCTGCTCCGCGGATTTCCAAATCCCGCATTGCTATCTTAAATCCACTGCCTAGCTCTGTAAATTCCTTTATGGCTGACAAGCGTTTCTCTGCAATTTCCTTTAGCATCTTGTTCTGCCGGTACATAAGAAACGCATATGCTGTCCGATTCGAACGTCCTACCCTTCCCCTGAGCTGATAAAGCTGGGACAATCCCATATTGTCCGCATCATGAATGATCATGGTATTTACATTAGAGATATCAAGTCCTGTTTCAATAATTGTAGTAGATACCAGCACATCAATCTCCCCGTTGATGAACTGATACATAATGTTCTCCAATTCTCTCTCACGCATCTGCCCATGGGCAAATGCAACATTTGCCTCCGGCACAAGCTCTGCAATCTTAGAAGCCACCTCCACAATCTGATTGACCCGATTGAACACATAGTATACCTGACCTTCCCTGGCCAATTCCCGACTGATGGCCTCTCTTACAATCTCTTCATTGTATTCCATTACATAAGTCTGAATCGGCAGCCGATCCATGGGAGGCTCCTCTAAAACACTCATATCGCGAATTCCAATCAAACTCATGTGCAAAGTTCTGGGAATCGGGGTAGCCGTCAATGTGAGCACATCCACATTTTTCTTCATTTGTTTTATTTTCTCTTTATGTGCCACCCCAAACCTCTGTTCCTCGTCAATAATCAAAAGGCCCAAATCTTTAAACTCTACGTCCTTGGAGAGCACCCGATGGGTGCCAATCACAATGTCCACTGCTCCCCGTTTTAAATCTTCTACGGTTTTCTTTATCTGCCCATTGGTACAGAACCGACACATCAAATCCACGCGTACCGGAAAATCCTTCATCCGCTGCACAAAATTATTATAGTGCTGCTGAGCCAAAATGGTAGTGGGCACCAAATATACCACCTGTTTACTATCCTGAATAGCCTTAAAAGCCGCCCGGATTGCAATTTCCGTCTTACCATAGCCCACATCTCCACAAACCAGACGATCCATGATTTTCTTACTTTCCATATCCCGCTTCGTAGCCTCAATCGCAAGCTCCTGGTCCTGTGTTTCCTCAAAAGGAAACAATTCCTCAAATTCCTTCTGCCATACGGTGTCTTCTCCATAAGCAAATCCCTGGGTCTGTTGGCGGGCAGCATACAGTTCCACCAGCTCTTTTGCTATTTCTTTCACCGCACCTTTGACCCGGTTCCTGGTCTTATTCCACTCTGGCCCGTCCAACCGATTGATTTTCGGCCTCTTTGCCTCTGCACCAGCATATTTTTGGATGGCTTCTAATTGAGTTGCTAACACATACAGATTGCTTCCTTTATCGTATTCGATTTTCACATAATCCTTGGCAGTCTTTTGAATTTCTACCTTTTCAATCCCCCGGTAAATTCCAACCCCGTAGCGTTCATGCACCACATAATCTCCAATGCTTAGATCTGTGAAGCTTTGGATTTTTTCCCCCTCATAAATCTTGCGCTTCTTTTTCCGCTTGGGCTCGCCGCCAAAAATATCACTTTCTGAAATCACCACAAACTTGATATCTGGATACTCGAATCCTTTTTTCAGTTTGCCGTATGCCACCATCACTTCTCCTGGCTGCACTAGATGATTATAATCTTCACTGTAAAAACAATTCAGTCCTTCCTGCTGTAAATCCTCAGCCAAATGCCCTGCGCGGGTTCTAGAACCGGACAATAGAATCACCTGATACTTATTTTTCCGGTACTGCTGCAAATCTTTAATTAAAAGCTCAAAGCTTCGATTGTAGGAATTAACTGCCCGGGTAAAAACCCTGTAATGCTGGGTGATTTCCAGTTCACTAACCTTCATGTCAAGGGTTGTAAGGGCTACACATTTTCTTCGTTGGATTCCAGCAAAAATTTCCTTTCCTGTATAAAGAGCTTTCATCTGCCCAGGCAGGATATATCCCTTTTCCAAACGATGGGTCATGCTCTCAGAAAATTCCTGCTCTACCACCCTGCCTTTCTCCGCCAGGCGGGTAGGCTCATCCAGAAACAATATGGTGTGCTCCCAGTCAAAATAGTCTAAGAAGGAAACAGTTTTCTCCAAAAAATACATCAAATAGCTGTCAACATTCCCTCCTTGCCCCAGTTCAGTGATTTCCTCAATAAACCCATCCACTGCCGTCTTTAATCGGTGTGCTTCTTCCGTTTTCATTTCTTTACGGAATCTTTCATACAGCTCCTTTTTCTCTTTCTCCAGCTGCAGCAGACCAGATTTTACCATTTCCGGAAACAAAACCACCTCGCTGGCTGGATAAATACACACCTGTTCCAGATTTTCAATGGAACGCTGGCTTTCCACATCAAACCGACGCATAGAGTCAATCTCATCTCCCCACAGCTCAATCCGGCAAGGGCTTTCCTCTGTCAAAGGAAAAATATCTAGAATTCCACCCCGGACTGCAAACTGCCCAGCAGCCTCTACTTGATAATTCCGCTCATATCCCATCTGCACCAGCTTAGCTTTGGCCTCTTCGATATTCAAGGTTTCTCCCAGAGAATATTCTAAAACAGCTCTTTTGATATGTTCTAAAGGCACAATTCGGTCCATTAACGCATCAAAAGTAGTGATTACGGTAACCTGATCCTGTTCCAATATAGCTTTTACTGCTGCAAGCCGTTCCCCAGTCAGCAAATTTCCTCGAATATCTGATTGATAAAACAGCACATCCTTCGCTGGATAATATACGGCCTGTCTGTCAAAAAAGCGATAATTTTCATACAATTCCTTTGCCTTCTGCTCCTGAAAAGTCACAATCAGGCAATTCTCCTTTTCACCAATCAAACTGTACATGAAATGAGGCTTCTGGGTATCAATGCACCCGGAAACCTGCACAGCTTCTTTCGTATTCTTCAATTCTGCCTTTAAATCTGCATATTCCTTTAGCTCCAGCAAAGGCTCCGTAAAACTTTTCATAATTGCCTCCATAGTCTAGGCCGCTGCCTCAGTCCTTAATTAAATACGTTCATCGCCCGGTCTGTTTCCCCCTGCACCATCAAGGCTGCTGCCTCGCAAGCGTTTTGGAAGGCTTCCTCCACAAGCGCCCTGTCTTCCTTTGAAAACCTTCCCAACACATAATCTGCCAAATCCCATCCTTGAGGCTTTTCCCCTACTCCAATCTTAATCCGCAAAAATTCCTGGGTGCCTGTATGCTTGATAATGCTTTTTATTCCATTATGTCCACCAGCGCTGCCTTTTTTTCGAATTCTTAGTCTTCCAGGAGGAAGGCTGATATCATCATATATCACAATCAGATTTGTCCAAGGCTCTAATTTATAAAAATTCAAAATTGCTCCAAGGCTTTCCCCGCTTAAGTTCATAAAGGTCTGAGGCTTTACTAAAAGCGCCTTCCGGCCCTCAATCATACCTGTTCCGCACAAAGCTTTATGCTTTTTCTCGCTTACTCTTATATTATATTTCTCTGCCAGCAAGTCAATGACATCAAACCCAACATTGTGGCGGGTTTTCTCATACTGCTTGGTGGGATTCCCCAACCCTGCAATAATAAACATGATGTTTTCCTCTTCTTTCTTATATTTTCGCAACACATCAAACAATGATCTCATGCAGCAATCACTCCGAAATACAAAAGCACCATTGCACCAAGTGCAATCCGGTACCACCCAAATACCTTGAAATCATGCTTTTTAATATACCCCATCAGAAAACGTATGACTACAATGGATACAAGAAAGGATACAACCATTCCCGTAAGCAGTATTCCAATCTCTATACCTGTAAACGTAAATCCAAATTTTAACAGCTTCAAAAAACTTGCTCCGAACATAACTGGAATTGCAAGATAAAAGGTGAATTCTGCCGCTACCGTACGGGATACGCCAATCATCAACGCACCGATAATCGTTGCACCAGATCGGGAAGTCCCCGGAAATACTGCTGCCACCAACTGGAACAGGCCAATCAAAAGAACTACCTTATAATCCAGTTCATCCGTGGTGCGGATCATCGGCCTTACCCCCCGGTTGCGGTTTTCTACAAGAATAAAGATAATTCCCACTGCAATCAGCATAACCGCAACCACCCAGAAATTATACAAATGTTCTTCCAGCCAGTCATCAAACAACACGCCTACGATAGCTGCTGGGATACATGCTACCAAAATTTTCCCCCAGAGACTCATAATATTCCAGTCTATCCTAATCTGCCTTCTCCGATTCCTCTGAAGGGGAAAAATCCGATTCCAGAACAATAAAACCACCGCCAAAATTGCTCCTAACTGAACCACCACCAAAAACATGTTCCAAAATTCCTCAGACACCTTCATGGGCATGATTTCCTCTAATAAAATCATATGGCCAGTGCTGCTCACCGGAAGCCACTCTGTGATTCCTTCTACAATTCCATACACTACTGCTTTTAAAATTTCTAACATAATACTAATCCTTTCCTGAAACATGTTTGAAAAATGCTTTTCCAAAAATTTCGTAACAGTACACGTACTCAACTGTTCTATATTTTTCAAACAAACTCAAACAAACTCCGTTACAGTATATCACACTATTTGACAGTTTAGGAACAAATGTGGTTAATTTTAAGAAAAAATTAGTAACAGTTCAGCCCTTTCAGCTCTAAAATAGAGCTTTATTCAAAGGATTTTCATACTGACAGTATAAAAATATGGATGGGTATTTCCATATTTGAGACAAATTTTCCTGCTTTCCCTTCCAAGAAAGGAAACATTCGGTGGATTTCGTGTATTTCCTGCTTCCAGGGATGGAAGAAGTGTATTCCCTCCAATTTTGCTGTTAGAGGTTTTCCGCCACGTGGGAAATTATCATGGAGCGGGGCTGTTTTTCT
>ERZ778518.327-NODE-327-length-48034-cov-9.134830_pt1 | contig 48034 bp, 45 predicted proteins | sample MGYA00510340_ERZ778518 | MGnify/ENA primary metagenome ERZ778518 (study PRJEB29527, sample SAMN07138967) | mouse gut metagenome | material: feces | host: mouse | place: China:Nanjing | collected 2016-01-25 ...
TTTTCTCAACCTTCTTTCTTGGAATTCCCTATACTTGAATTATACAGGAAGCTCCATTTTAAATTTAGTGTATAGAAAAAATTACAACATATGAGTTTCACAATTACCGAAATACTGTATAGATAAATTATCGCATAAAAATTAATATATACAAATAATAAAAGATAAAAAGGGATTTTTGACATATAAATAAAAATAATATTAAAAATATAATGCTTTTATAAAAAAATACTTGATGAATTAAGTATTTGATGTTAAATTAAAAATATACAAATAAATTGTTAGATTGTTATTTTGTATAGACAAAAATAACAAAATATGATGGATTTTATGGTAATGTAAACACTATCCAACTTTTTAGGAGGTGCATTATGATGAAAAAAAGTTGTCGTCGAGTTATTAGTTTAGTTCTTGTGTTTTTGTTGATTTTTGCTTTTTCGGTTCCTAGTTTTGCAGCAACTAAGGCAGCCTATTTTGGAGAAGAATCACCAATTACAGTGAAACCAAGATATTATGAGGTTTGTAATGGAAAAGCGTACCATGAATTAGTTTCACATTGCTGGGGTACAGGTATTGTAAACGGAAAGGCTTATGTAGAAGGATGTGCATGGCAATGTTCTGGCTGTAATTATGTTATGATCACAGAAGGGGATCCTTTAATTACAGGTAGTAAAATTGGTAAATGGGCAGGCGCTGGTTGGGGATATAAGTTGAATGCTGTAACATATGCAACGGTTTTTGCGGATGAGTATGGTATTTGTAATAGTACAAAGATGTCAGGATACAAATTTGTCAATGCTTGATATCTGACCGTTATGTTTTGAGGAGGTATACAATTTTGAAGGCTTGCAACAATTTTGTTTTGCTTTTACTTACCATACTGCTGTTTTTGTCAGGTTGTACAAAAAAGCAGGAATTGCAGACAGATGTAGAAAGAGCAGGGGAGGTATTTCTGACGAGTATTTTTACCACAAATCAAAATGGGCGGTGGGATACTTATCAGACTGCTGATTTTAGTACGATTGAGGCAGGGAGTATGGTTATAGAACAATACTATTCTTCTTTCGCCAATATTTGTACGGAAAGCGGTTTAAGTTCTATTGTTTCCAATCGGCTGCCTTATACATATGATGAATTAGCCTGGAAGTATGACTGCACCATTGAACCAGAGGAAATTACATTTGATATAAGAGAGAATACAGCTGAGTTTACGGTAGAGCTTTCTGTCATTCGGGAAGAAGAGGTTCTTGGAAAAGTAGAGCAAAATGGACAATTGCAATTAGTACAGAATGGGGAGGAATATTTTATTGATTCTGCCTGGATTGCGAATTTAGATGATTTAAAAATCTTTTTAGAAAGTCTGTAGATGAATAAAAATCAGTGTTCTTGCAATTAAAGGGTTTGTAAAAAAGAAGGGCTACCGCCTGTTTTTGGTACAAAGGTTATCAAAAACAGGCGGTATTATGATAAAAAAGTATTTTGTGCCAAATATGAAGGGATTTCGTGTGGATTATATTATATACAAAAATCCTTCCTTGGATGTTTTGTGGCAAGAATATCCCGTTGTTTTGCTACCGCAACATGAGTATAAATTTCTGTAATATTAATCGAACTATGTCCAAGCATTTCCTGAATATAACGAATATTGACATCCGCTTCCAGAAGGCTTGTTGCAAATGTATGACGGAACATATGTGGTGTAATGTGTAATTCTATGGATGCAAGGGAGGTGTACTTGTTTATCATTCTGCGCACTGCCTGATCCGATAATGTTTTTCCAGATTGGTTTGTGAAAAAATGATGGCAGGATTGGATTTCCTTATAAAAACTGTTCCGGTATTCTACAAGGATGTGGATGACGTCTGTGCTTCCAACCTGAATGCGCCGTTCTTTATCTCCTTTTCCATAAATCAGGATGATTCCGTCATATAAATTTACATCTTTATCCTTCAATGTGCAGAGCTCTGATATTCTCATGCCTGTGGAAAACAAAAGTTCCACAACAGCAGCATCCCGCAATGCATTTCTTTTCTGGTAATCGGTTTTTGCATATTTTTTCTGTTGATAGATGGTGGCAAGAAATGCTTCAACTGTGCGTAAGGGAATTGTTTTTGGCAGTATCATAGGTTCACGAAACCGTATCTGTATTTTGTTGAACGGATTTCGGTCAATGATTTCTTTGTATTCGAAGTAATGAAAAAGTGCTTTGATGGAAGCAATTTTTCGTTTAGCGGTTCGGGGTTTGTATTGTTGATGGAGTATAGTAATATATTTTTCCAATATATCGGAGGTGATTTCTGAAGGATTTTCAACAACTGTCTGTTCAGAAAATTGCCTTAAATCAATGCGGTATGCTTTTAGGGTTTTTTCATCCAGGCATTTTTGAGCAGCGCAATAGTTCAGATAATTTTCCATGTGTTTCTGTAAATTGTTCATAGTGAATTTCTCCTTTGTATAATTTTTCCTGTGGGCTGTAACCAGGCAGGAGCGTAAACATATGCTTTCGCCTGATAAGGATATATTGTACACGCATTTTAGAAAAACAGAAATTAAAAAATGTGCGAAGAAGAAAAAGTTTACGTATCCTTTTTGATTTTTCATTGTCATGACAAATTTGAAATGCTATAATCATATGGATCACTTTATATTCAAAGCTCTCCATGAAATATAACCAGACAAGAGGAGATGAGTATTGCAAGGAAATCGGCTGGAAAGAAAATTGAAAATGGAACTATAGTATTACTCCGGCGGTTAAATATCACAACATTTTGCTTGCCAAAATCTCCATCTGCCGCGTTGTCATCAATCGCTGTAGCTTGCTACAGTTCAATCTACCGCCTTGCATATGAAGATTTGTTCTGTGCAATCTACTGCGATATTTAACTGCCGGAGTAATATCTCAGAAAGGAAACTATTTATTAAGAATATAGATTGGACTGGAAATGTAAAGTCTGTGAAATTTTTTGTGGAATAGAGGAACAACAATGAAAAGAAAATCTTATGAAATTGATATGTGTAATGGCTCCCTGCTGCCCAAAATCCTGTTATTTTCCATACCCCTTATGTTATCCAGCATTCTACAGCTTTTGTTTAACGCAGCGGATATGGTTGTGGTGGGAAGATTTGCAGGAAGCTCTGCGTTAGCAGCGGTAGGGGCGAATGCCTCCCTGATTAATCTTTTGACAAACTTGTTTATTGGATTTTCAGTGGGGGTAAACGTGCTGGTTGCAAGATTTTACGGTGCAAAAAAAGAACAGGAAATTAGCGAAACTGTTCACAGCGCAATTATTCTTAGTCTGGTTTGCGGCATAGGGCTGATGGCTTTTGGGATGGTTGTGGCGCCTCAGATTTTGGCGCTTATGGGAACGCCAGGCGATGTATTAAGTCAGGCAGTACTGTATATCAGAATTTATTTTGCAGGGATGCCAGTGATTCTTTTGTATAATTTCGGCAGCGCTATTTTAAGGGCGGTGGGGGATACTCAAAGACCCTTGTATTACTTGTTTGCAGCAGGGGTTATCAATATTATCCTGAATCTTATTTTTGTAATAGGATTTCAATTGAGTGTGGCAGGAGTGGCATTGGCTACCGTTCTTTCGCAGGTGGTATCAGCAGGTTTGATTTTCCGATGTATGACAAAGATGGAAGGCGGCTGTAAGGTGGAATGGAAGAAGCTGCGTATGAAAAAAGAAAAAGTGCTACAGATTGTGCGAATCGGTTTTCCAGCAGGTCTTCAGGGAACGGTATTTTCTCTGTCGAATGTGATGATACAGTCTTCAGTCAATTCTTTTGGCTCTGTGGCCATGGCAGGGAATACGGCGGCATCCAATATTGAAGGTTTTATTTATATGGCAATGAATTCGTACCATCAGACGGCATTAAGCTTTACCAGCCAGAATTTTGGAGCAGGTAATTATAAGCGGATTGGAAAAGTATTGCTGGAGTGTCTTGCCATGGTAACCGGGGTAGGGCTTGTGATGGGTTGGACAGCCTATCTGTGTGGGAATCAGCTTTTAGGAATTTATTCTTCTGATCCAAAAGTCGTTGAAGTAGGTTTGCTGCGTTTATCTGTGATTTGCACTACCTATTGTTTGTGTGGAATTATGGATGTGCTGGTAGGAGAGCTTCGCGGACTGGGATATGCGGTTATGCCTATGATAGTGTCTTTGATTGGCGCTTGTGGATTTCGAATTTTATGGATTTTTACAGTGTTTCAAAGTCATCATAGCCTGTTGTCACTTTACATCTCTTATCCAGTGTCATGGATTTTAACTGGGGGCGTCCATATGATTTGCTATTTTTTGGTGCGAAAGAAACAGGCAGAATGAAGAAAATGTGGAGGAATATGCATTATGGTAAAGGATTTGTTGAAAAGAAGTGAGATTGCCAGGGAAGATACCTGGGCAATTGAGGATTTATATGCATCTACAGAGTTATTTCTGGAAGATGTGAAAAAATTGGAACAAATGATGGAAAGACTAAAGGATGTTACAGAGGAATATCTTACAGAAAGTGGAGCGCATTTGTTGGAATATTTTCAGGAATTGGAGAAAGCTACTATCATTCTGGAACAAGGATTGTGTTATTCGGAACGGAGTGTAGATGTGGATACAGGCAATGACCAGTATCAGTTATTGAGTGGAAAAATGGTGGGGCTTTATCATAAGTTTGTTACGGTAACAGCTCCTGTGGATTCCTGGGTGGCATCTATGGAGGAAGAAAAAATACAAAAGTTTTATCAGGAAACGCCAGCCCTTATGGAGTATCAAGTAACAATTGACGATTTGCGTAGGTTAAAAGACCATACCCTTTCTTCGGAACAAGAAGAGCTTTTGGCGTCTTCTCGGGAAATGGGAACAGCCGTGGAAAAAGCATACAGTCTTTTGACCGATGCAGATTTTGAATATCCAACGGTTAAGGATGAAGCAGGGGAATTGGTAAAGGCTAGTACCGGACGTTTTGTTCCATTATTAGAAAGTCAGGATCATAAGGTGCGCAAAGATGCTTTTTTCGCATATTATGCTCGTTATGAACAGTACAAAAATACCTTCGCATCTTTGTATGAGGGAAAAGCAAAATCCAATTTTTTCTATGCAAAAGCCAGAAAATATGATTCTTCGATGGAAGCAGCAGTGGATGCAAACAATGTGCCCAAAGAGGTATATTATAATTTAATTGAAGCTGTCCATGAAAATATGCATTATATGCACGAATATATGTCATTGCGCAAGAAACTGATGGGAGTGGATGAGCTTCATATGTATGACGTCTATGTGCCTATTGTACCAAAGGAGACAGGTGAAATCACTTATGCGAAGGCCCAGGAGGAGATTGTACAGGCATTAAAGGTTCTGGGAGATGACTATGTTGGCATGTTGAAGGAGGGATTTGCAAACCGCTGGATTGACAAATATGAGAACGAAGGAAAGCGGAGCGGCGCTTATTCAGCAGGATGTTATTCGGTACATCCCTATGTGCTGATGAATTATCAGTACAACCTGGATTCAGAATTTACTCTTGCCCATGAGATGGGGCATGCCCTTCACTCTTATTATTCAGCAAAGAACAACAATGTCTTTGACAGCCAGTATAAAATATTTGTGGCGGAGGTGGCTTCCACCTGTAACGAAGCTCTTTTGATGGATTATCTGTTGAAGCATACAGAAGATAAAAAGAAGAAGGCTTATTTGATTAATCATTTTTTGCATCAGTTCCGAAGTACGTTGTATCGTCAGACCATGTTTGCAGAGTTTGAGCTGCTGACCCATGAGATGGTGGAGAAGGGCAGACCATTGACAGCAGAGTCACTGAAAAAGCTTTATTATGACTTGAATGTGCAGTATTACGGGGAGGATGTAGTGGTTGACGAGGAAATTGCCATTGAGTGGGCGAGAATTCCACATTTTTACTATAATTTTTATGTATATCAATATGCAACCAGTTTTGCAGCTTCCATGGCGCTTAGCAAGAAGATTCTTAAGGAGGGACAACCTGCTGTGGAGCGTTATTTGCAGTTTTTAAAAGGTGGATGCAGTAAGGCGCCCATTGAACTTTTGAAGGATGCAGGAGTAGATATGACTACGAAAGAGCCTGTCTGTGAAGCATTGAAAATGTTTGGTGGATTGCTCAAAGAAATGGAAGAATTATACAGTCAAATTTAAGCAGCATATAAGGAATGGACGATAGAAATGGAGGAAATATTTTGTCAGATTTAGAAAAAGAAATAGAAAAACGAAGAACCTTTGCCATAATTTCCCACCCGGACGCGGGAAAGACCACATTGACAGAGAAGTTTCTGTTATATGGCGGAGCCATTAATCTTGCAGGTTCTGTCAAAGGAAAGGCTACTGCTCGTCATGCAGTATCCGATTGGATGGAAATTGAGAAAGAAAGAGGAATTTCCGTTACTTCTTCAGTGTTACAATTCAATTATGATGGTTATTGTATCAATATTTTGGATACGCCAGGACATCAGGATTTCTCAGAGGATACTTACCGGACATTGATGGCGGCAGATTCTGCAGTAATGGTGATTGATGGTTCTAAGGGTGTGGAGGCCCAGACCAGAAAGCTGTTTAAGGTATGTGTGATGCGTCATATTCCAATTTTTACTTTTATAAATAAAATGGATCGGGATGCAAATGATACCTTTGAATTGCTGGATGAGATTGAAAAAGAGCTTGGAATTGCTACTTGTCCCATTAACTGGCCCATAGGCTCTGGAAAGAATTTTAAGGGAGTTTATGACCGGAATACTAGGAAAGTCAAGACCTTTTCGGATACCTTAAAAGGAACAAAGGAAGGATTGGAAAAAGATATTGATGTGGATGACCCTGCATTAGCAGCGGAAATCGGTGAGGATTTTAAGGCGGTTTTGTTGGATGAAGTAGAGCTTTTGGATGGAGCAAGCGCTGAATTTGATATGGAATTGGTATCCAAAGGGGAATTATCGCCAGTATTTTTCGGTTCTGCGTTGACTAATTTTGGAGTGGAGACCTTTTTGCAGCATTTTCTGCAGATGACCTCATCGCCTCTTCCACGAAAATCAGATGCGGGGGAAATTGATCCTTTTTCTGAGGATTTTTCTGCTTTTGTTTTTAAGATTCAGGCAAACATGAACAAAGCCCATAGAGATAGGATTGCATTTATGCGTATTTGTTCTGGTAAGTTTGAGGCTGGTATGGAAGTAACCCATATTCAAGGGGAAAAGAAGATGCGTCTTTCTCAACCTCAACAGATGATGGCCCAGGAACGAAAAATTATTGAGGAGGCTTATGCAGGGGATATCATTGGGGTGTTTGACCCTGGAATTTTTTCTATCGGGGATACAATCAGCAATGGGGCTGCTAAGTTTGCTTTCGAGGGAATTCCTACGTTTGCACCAGAGCATTTTGCCAGGGTACGCCAAATCGATACCATGAAGCGCAAACAGTTTGTAAAGGGAGTCACTCAGATTGCCCAGGAGGGAGCTATTCAGATTTTTCAGGAGTATCATGGCGGAATGGAAGAAATTATTGTAGGGGTGGTAGGAGTATTGCAGTTTGATGTGTTAAAGTACCGCCTGGAAAATGAATATAATGTTGATATCCGTCTGGAAAAACTGCCATATGAGCATATTCGCTGGATTGAAAATAAAGAGGAGATTGAGGTGGATAAGCTGTCAGGAACCTCTGATATGAAGAAAGTCCAGGATTTGAAGGGCAATCCGTTACTTTTATTTGTGAACAGTTGGAGCGTAGGTATGACGCTGGATCGGAATGAGGGATTGATTTTGTCAGAGTTTGGACGAAACTAGAATTCAAAAAATTACTATGTGAGAAAGGTACAGAATATGGTGTTATCCAAAAGTAGGATGTTCCATATTTGTACCTTTTTCTTTTTGCAGCAGCTTGTCTAAGAATCTTTTCTTTGCTGGCTACTGGAATAATTTGAATTCGTACCCTTGTGCTCTGGCTTGGTCAATAAAATCTCCCAATACCTGAGTATTTGTTTCCGATTCGGCATGCAGCAAATATAGGGCGCTCGGGTGCAGGCAGTCTATCATTTTCTGAAGACTTTCTGCAGGATTTGGTTGATTTTCCACATCATAATCCAGATATGCGAAGCTCCAGAATACACTTTTGTAATTCAGATTATTCAAAAGAGCGAGAGACTGTTCGTTAAATTTTCCGGCTGGATAGCGGAAGAGATGCATTTCGTAGCCGAATTGGTTTTTGATATAATCATGAAGACCTGTCACTTCATTGGTCTGCTCTTCAATGGTCTGGGAATACAGTCCTTTGGCAGGGTGGGTTACACTGTGGTTACCTACCTCATGTCCTTCGTCAATCATCCGTTGTACTAAATCTTGGTTTTGTTCTGCAAATGATTTGGTTACGAAAAAGACAGCAGGAACATTTTTTTCTTTCAAAGTATCCAAAATTCGTGGGGAACAGCCATATTCGTAACCTTCATCAATTGTCAGGTAGATTATCTTTTTTTCAGGTTCATCCTTAATGAAATATGCGTTATATTTTCCGTATTTTTCCTGATATTGTAAACAGCCTGCAGGTCGGTTCCACTGGTCCTTGTCTCCGCCTTGTCCCCAGTCTAGTCCGGTGGTATCCAGCCCATTTAGGTCAATCTGAGTGTTCTGTAGAGCAATTCCATGCTCAGTGGGTCTTTTGTCAAATCCCTCTGGATTATCCAAATCAGCCAAGGTAAATTCCTTTTCTGCTTCTGGCGTTACCGTTGCCTCAGGGGAATTTTCTTCTGTATTTTTGTCGGTTTGTTTCGCTTCTTTTTTTTGTTTTTCGTCTTCTGTTTTGGCAAGCTCTTGTTCTTTCAATTCCTGCTCCTTTTGTGCTTTTCGTTCTGCAGATTTTTTGGCAGCACTGTTTATTCCAATGCCTGCGATGACTACAATAGCCAGTACAGTGATGCCTACCAGCATACGTGCCCGGAGAACCTGCTTTCTCCTTCGTCTTCTTCTTCGTTCTCTGTCGGTCATATTTTATCGCTACCCTTCATTTTATTATAAATTTTTGGTATCATTTTATAAAGATACCTCCATTATTGTATACAATAAAATGAAAAAAAACAATTGTATATTTCTTAAAATTTGTATTTTATTGGACATTTGTGATTCCTATAGGCATTGATTCTTATTCTGTGATGATGAAGAGGAAGGCTGGGCTGTTACAAGTTTTCCTCGTCGTCAGCCATTCGGTAGCCGACACCCACTTCGGTAAAAATATAGACAGGTTGTGCAGGATTTTTTTCTAGCTTTCGTCGGATGTTTGCCATGTTTACTCGTAAAATCTTATTGTCGGATTCTGTATAAGGTCCCCAGACGTTATTCATGACAGCAGAATACGTCATAACTTTGCCGGAATTCTGGGCAAGGAATGCGACAATCTTATATTCAATGGGAGTAAGGTGGATGGCTTCTCCTTTTATCGTAATGTTGCGTTTGAAGAAATCAATTTCCAGTCCTTTTGCCCGGTAAGGATGGGGTGGAAGGCCATTGCCGCTGTTTACTTTATTGCTGTGGCGTAAAGAGGTGCGGATTCTAGCCAAAAGCTCTGAAATACCAAAGGGCTTTGTGAGATAATCATCAGCCCCAGCATCCAGTGCACGTACCTTGTCCTCTTCCTGAGTGCGGGCGGAAACAACAATAATTGGAACGCCAGACCAGGTACGGATTTTTTGAATTATTTCCATACCATCCAGGTCTGGAAGTCCAAGATCCAGCAGGATAATATCTGGACAGAGAGAAGAGGCAAGGGAAAGGGCTTCGCTCCCGGTAGACGCACAGCTGACACGATATCCATGAGAAATTAACGTTCTTGAAGTAAAATCACAGATACTTTTTTCATCTTCTACGATAAGTACAGTAAATTTATGCATAATTTTCCTCCTTTGGTAGAGTGAATAGAAATTCTGCTCCTTCTGTATGATTTCTTGCAGTGATGCTGCCATGGTGGGCGGAAATGATGGTTTTGCAGATGGACAGACCGATGCCCATGCCTTTTCGGGTATCGGAAGAGGAACCGTCAGAATATGTGCCGTCAAAAATGTGGTCTAGATGGTTTTCCTGTAGTCCGATCCCATAATCAATAATACGGAAGCAAATATTTTCTGGTTGATTTTCCACAATTAACTGGACTGGTTTGCTGCTTTTGGAATGGGTAATAGCATTTTCCAGCAGGTTTATTAGTACTTGTTCAACTAGCATAGCATCCATGGGAACCATAAGTATTTCGGTGGGAATGGACACATCAATTTTAATGTCAGGAAATCTTTTTTGTAACCGAGTGACAGATTCTGCAACAACTTCATCTACAATTTCCGGGCTGGTTTTTAATTTGGAATCTCCAGTCTGGATTCTTGTTATGGATAAGAGATTCTCTACCATATTCAGAAGCCAGCTTGCATCATCATGAATATTATGAATGAGTTTCTGGCATTCTGGAAAATCTGGTTTAAGTTCTTCTGTTTCCATAGAAGAGACAGAGCCGAGGATGCTGGTCAACGGGGTACGCAGATCGTGGGAAATTGCACGGAGAAGGTTGGCGCGCATCTTTTCTTTTTCGGCTTCAATTAATTGTTTTTCGTGGAATGCAAGGATTTCAGTCTGATGCTTCAGATGTGTTGTGGTAGCGCTGGTAATACAAGAGAGAGTCAGCATGCATATAAAGGTAAAGGGATAGTCCTGAAGGGAAAAATTCAGGCTAAAGTATGGATAAGTAAAGAAACAATTGATCAAAATGATACTGAGAAAAGATGCAAATATACCACAAAAATAACCATCTGTATACCGTGCAACTGTCATAATGCCAATGATATAAAATAGAGCAATGTTAGCCGGATTCTTGGAAATGAAGAAAAACAGGAAGAAGGTCAATCCGGTGGTTAGGAAGAGCAGGCCGATTGTAACAGGTAAATCGTGTAACAGTTGCTTTAAGGAAGTTTTATTCATCTGTACACCTCAATCCATGTTCTATAGTATCTGTCTGTATCTTAATTTAACACGAAGCAGGCAAGTATTCAAGAAGGAAAGAAAAATTTAATATTTTTTTAACAGATAGTGATAAGAGATGTGGAAAAGTGTGGTATAATACAAGAGACAATGATAAAATATGCAAAAATGCGTATGGTTTATCATGGATACTTATTTGAACAAAAGCAGTTCAATAAGTGTGGAATTTTTAGAAGTAAATATTAGGAGGAAGCAGAGATGGCAGTATTGGAGATTACAATGGAGAATTTTGAGGAGGAGGTATTAAACAGCCAGAAACCAGTATTAGTAGATTTCTGGGCGGTTTGGTGTGGTCCCTGTCAGATGCAGGGTCCGGTAATTGAGCAAGCAGCAGAAAAATTTCCGGAGATAAAAGTGGGTAAATTGAATGTAGATGAACAGGGAGAATTGTCACAAAGATATGGTGTAATGAGTATTCCTACATTGATTTTGTTTAAAGATGGACAAGTCGCTCAAAAAGCTGTAGGCTTTCATTCTCTGGAGGAAATTGGGAAAATCTTGGCTTGACGAACTAGAAAATAGATTTTATAATAAAAGGCAGTTACAGTTTGTAACTGTCTTTTTTCTTCAGCGAAATATAGCTGTCACATAAAATGATAGAAAATAGTTGACAATCCCCCAAAAATATACTAATATAAATACGAACATAAGTTCGTAAAGGAGAATGAATATGGCAAAAGAAGATAGAAAAGATGATAAATTAAAGGCATTAGATGCTGCAATTGCAAAGATTGAAAAGGATTATGGGAAAGGCTCTATCATGAAGCTTGGGGATTCCGTGGCAAATATGAATGTGGAATCCATTCCCACTGGATGTCTTAGTCTGGATTTGGCTTTAGGAGTGGGTGGTGTCCCACGGGGAAGGATCGTAGAGGTATATGGACCGGAATCTAGTGGTAAGACAACAGTCGCCCTGCATATGGTGGCTGAGGTTCAAAAGAGTGGGGGGATTGCAGGCTTTATTGATGCAGAGCATGCCCTGGACCCAGTGTATGCTGGGAATATTGGGGTAGATATCAATAATTTGTATATTTCCCAGCCAGATAATGGAGAACAGGCGCTAGAGATTACAGAGACTATGGTGCGTTCTGGAGCAGTGGATATTGTGATTGTGGATTCGGTTGCTGCACTGGTACCTAAGGCTGAGATTGATGGAGATATGGGAGATTCCCATGTGGGATTGCAGGCACGGTTGATGTCCCAGGCGCTGCGTAAGCTTACCGCTGTTATCAGCAAGTCTAATTGTATTGTTATTTTTATTAACCAGCTTCGAGAAAAGGTAGGAGTTATGTTTGGAAATCCAGAGACGACTACTGGCGGTCGGGCATTGAAGTTTTATTCTTCTATCCGTCTGGATGTGCGGAGGATAGAAGCGCTCAAACAAGCAGGAGAGTTTGTGGGAAACCGTACCAGAATCAAAGTGGTGAAGAATAAGGTTGCACCACCTTTTAAGGAAGCGGAATTTGATATTATGTTTGGTAAGGGGATATCCAAAGAGGGTGATATTCTGGATATTGCTACAGATCTTGGAATTGTCAATAAGTCGGGTGCGTGGTTTGCATATAACGGCACCAAGATTGGACAGGGACGGGAGAATGCGAAGCAGTATCTGCGGGAACATGAAGAGATCTGCATAGAAGTGGAGAAGAAGGTAAGAGAACAAGTGCTAGTGAAGGAAGAGGACGCACAAGAGAGAGAGGTGGAGAAGCCGGAAAAGGAAGAACTGCCACAGAAGCCAGAGAAGATGTCAGGAAAGACTGAGAAGGAAATAAAAGCTGAGAAGGCTCCAAAGCCGGAAAAGGTGGAGAAATCAGAGAAGCCAGAAGAGAACCCTGCTGATGTGGTATAGAGGGTGGTAAAATGCCGGGAATGCTGATTACACAGATTGCAGAGCTTGATAAAAAGCGTATTCACATTTTTCTGGAAGGAGGGAAGAGCTTTGTATTGTACCGAGGAGAGGGACGGAAGTATTCTTTGCAGGAAGGAGAAGAACTTTCTCAGGAACAATATGAAGAAATATGCAATGATATTTTAATCAAACGGGCAAGAAAGAGAACTATGCATCTTTTGGAAAAGATGGACCGCACGGAGTCACAGTTGCGAGAGAAGCTTTGGCAGGGATTTTATCCAGAAGATATTATCGACGATGCCATTGATTATGTAAAGGGGTTTCATTATCTAGATGATGTCCGGTATGCGCACAATTACGTCAGGAACCAGAAGGATAAAAAGAGCCAGAGGAAAATCTGGATGGAGCTGATGAAAAAGGGGATTGAAAAAGAGACAATTGCACAAGCATTGGAGGAGGAATATCAACAGGAAAAAGAGCAGGATTTGATTCTAAAATGGATAGAAAAGAAGAATTATTCTAGCGAGAAGGCAGATTTGAAGGAAAAGCAAAGGATGTACCAGTTTTTAATGAGAAAAGGTTTTCAGTCAGATGATATTTTGCATGTATTAGACTACTTGACATAAAGCAGAAAAAAGTATAAAATCAATATGTTGTAATTCATGTCTGTAGATTGCAGCTAATGACTGTAATTTATTGTATATGACATATTAGAAACGGATAAAAGTTTGCGATATGTACAATGAAAATTTAATAAGGAGGTGCTCCTGTGCCACAAATTTTAATCGCTGTAGTAGTCACGTTAATTTTTGCAGTGCCTGTTACCTACTTTTCAACGGTGGAATACCGGAAACGTGTGATAGAATCCAAAATCGGAAGCGCGGAAGAAAAGGCAAGGCAAATCATAGATGATGCTGTGAAAACTGCTGAGACCAAGAAGCGTGAATCTTTGCTGGAGATCAAGGAAGAGTCCATTCGTACCAAGAATGATCTTGATAAGGAAATCAAAGAGCGTAGAAATGAACTTCAGCGCAATGAGCGGCGGGTGATTCAGAAGGAAGAAAATCTGGATCGGAAGCTCGAAGCCATTGAGAAGAAGGAATCAGGTTTTGCAGCAAAGGAAGAAGAAATTAACAGGCAAAAAGCAGAAGTTGCAAGACTGCACGAGGAACGTGTACAGGAACTTGAGAGAATCTCAGGACTAACCTCTGAACAGGCAAAAGATTATCTTTTAAAAATGATTGAAGATGATGTGAAGCTTGATACTGCAAAATTAATCAAAGAAATGGAAATCAAGGCAAAGGAAGAAGCTGGAAAGAAAGCAAAGGAATATGTTGTAACTGCAATCCAGAAATGTGCTGCGGATCATGTGGCAGAGACTACCATATCTGTGGTTCAGCTTCCGAATGACGAGATGAAGGGAAGAATTATCGGTCGGGAAGGAAGAAATATTCGGACATTAGAGACCATGACGGGTGTGGATTTAATTATTGATGATACCCCAGAAGCGGTTATTCTTTCTGGATTTGATCCAGTTCGCCGGGAGGTTGCCCGTATTGCTTTGGAAAAATTGATTGTGGATGGGCGTATTCATCCAGCAAGAATTGAGGAAATGGTTGAGAAAGCTCAGAGAGAGGTTGAGACCATGATGCGGGAAGAAGGAGAAGCGGCAACTTTGGAAGTGGGAGTGCATGGCATTCATCCCGAGTTGATACGGCTTCTTGGTAAAATGAAATTCCGTACAAGCTATGGTCAGAATGCATTGAAGCATTCCATCGAAGTAGCGCAGCTTTCTGGACTATTGGCAGCAGAAATAGGTGTGGATGTAAGAATAGCAAAACGTGCTGGCTTGCTTCATGATATCGGTAAATCTGTTGACCATGAGATGGAAGGATCACATATTCAGATTGGTGTGGACTTATGTAGGAAATATAAAGAAAGTCCCACGATCATTAATGCAGTGGAAGCACATCATGGAGATGTAGAAGCAGAATCATTGATTGCGTGTCTGGTACAAGCAGCTGATGCGATTTCAGCAGCAAGGCCAGGTGCAAGAAGAGAAACATTAGAAACATATTCAAACAGATTGAAGCAGTTGGAAGATATTGCCAATGCTTTTAAAGGTGTTGATAAGTCTTTTGCTATTCAGGCAGGTAGAGAGATTCGTATTATGGTAGTTCCTGATCAGATTAATGATGCTGACATGATATTGTTAGCACGTGATATTTCAAAACAGATTGAAAATGATCTGGAATATCCGGGACAAATTAAAGTGAATGTAATTCGTGAATCTCGTGTTACTGATTACGCGAAATAGTGAGTGAGTAGTTTTGGGAAAAGGCAATCTTCCAGTGGAAATTCGCCTGGTATGCTCAAATATTCAGACCGTCAACATTTTGTTGGCGGTCTTTTTTATTCTATCGGAATGACCTTGTCACGCTAAAGCGTGAAAGTATCTTTCCGATAGAATAAAAAAGCTCTTATCGCACTGCGGCGGGTATGAAATCTGTCGCAAAGCGACCCGCCGCAGGCGGAGAATCCTGCAAAGCAGGATTCTTTCTTGCCAGTATGTTACCTTTATGATATGAGAAAATAGTGGTTCAGGAGGAAAAATATGAGACAGCCAATGTTAAAAAGGATAAAAAGAGTGTTAGAGCATGAAGGAGCCATTCTTGACATTTATTCAGATTATATGGAGTTACCCGATGGAAAAGTTGAAAAGTGGGATTATGTGGAACATCGCAAAGGAGCAGCGGCGGTGGTTCCGGTACTGCCAGATGGAAGGATTCTGATGGTTCGTCAATATCGCAATGCCTTGGAGAGATTTACATTGGAGATTCCAGCCGGAGCAAGGGATACCAAGACGGAACCAACCATAGAGTGTGCAGCCAGGGAATTGGAAGAGGAGACAGGCTATCGTTGTGACAGGCTAGAATTTTTGCTATCTTTAAAGACTACGGTTGCTTTCTGTAATGAGCTGGTGGATGTATATGTGGCCCGGAATTTGATACCTGCAAATCAGCATTTGGATGAAGGGGAGTTTATAGATTTGGAGCCTCATACACTAGAAGAGCTGTGCACTTTGATTTATCAGGGAGTAATACAGGATGGTAAAACAGTTGCAGGGATTATGGCATACAAAAATAAATATAATGTTTAGATGAAAAAGGGCTTTTACAAATAGTTGGGTGATACGATAATTTTTTTTCAGGGACTTGCATAAGATTAAAAAAAAGAATAGGAAGCTTATGAAAAAATTATTGCATTTTTCCTGGAAACAGAGGGACAGTATCACAAAAAATCAATCCATATGGATAAAGATTATGAAGATTTTTCTCTTGCTGTCTTTTGTAGCAGGTATTTTTACAGCAAATCTTATTGGGAGGGAAGCGGTTTCCCATGCAGGTGTGCTGAATGATTATTTCATTGAAAAATTCCAGTACACTCAGATAAAGGGAGAAAATCTGTTTTTTTATGTTGTTGGGGAACGTCTTCCGCTGCTGCTTTTATTATTTTTGTTGATGGTCACTTCTTTTGGAATTCCAGGGGGAATTCTGACATTGGGATGGCAGGGGTTTTCTGTAGGTTTTATGCTTTCTACTGGAATCGCAAAATATGGTATCAAAGGAATTATGTTGATATTGGCTGGATTATTTCCGCAGTATTTGTTTTATATTCCTGTTTACATATTTTATTGCTGTATGGCTGTATTCCTGCGTCAACGTTTGCGAGAAGAGGGAAGCAATCGTTCCGAACGGGGATTTGTATATGGAATAGGGATGTTGGCTGTTTTTTTGATGTTGCTGATGTTTGTAGCCGGTATTTTTATGGAAAGTTATGTGAATCCAATGATTTTAAAAAATATATTAAAGTTTTTCTGAAGGATAAGTTGGTAGAGGATTTCATCCTTACAGGAATAAAAGAGGTAACAAAATGATGACATATGAGATTCAAAAATTTGTTCAGTATATGAGGGAGGTTCGTAAGACATCGGATAACACGGTGGTATCTTATGAACGGGATTTGAAGAAAATGAATCAGTTTTTTGTAGAGCAGGGAATGGACCAGGTAAATCAGGTTACTCTTACAATGCTGAATGCTTATATTTTGTTCCAGGAAAAACAAGGGAGGAAATCATCAACTATTTCCAGGAGTGTTGCAGCATTGAAGGCTTTTTTTGGCTATTTGTACAAACAAGGTGATATAGCGGAAAATGTGGCTGAGGAATTAAAGGCGCCAAAGGTGGAGAAAAAAATGCCTGGATTTCTGACGAAGGAAGAAACGGTACGTTTACTGGAGGGGACCAAAGGAAAAACTCCCAAGGAATTACGAGATAGTGCAATGCTGGAATTATTGTATGCCACTGGAATTCGTGTGTCAGAGCTGATTTCATTGGAAGTTTCGGATGTGAATCTGACCATGGAATATATTGTTTGCAGAGATGGAAAAAAAGAGCGTATCGTTCCCTTTGGAGGGGTGGCAAAACAGGCATTAGAGCTTTATTTGCGAGATGGACGGCCTGCTCTGAGTGAAGCCAACAATTTTTATCTGTTTACCAATTGCTCTGGCCAGGCCATGAGCCGTCAGGGTTTTTGGAAATTGGTGAAGGCTTATGGAAGGAAAGCTGGAATTACAAGAGAGCTGACGCCTCACATGCTGCGACATTCTTTTGCAGTGCATCTGGTCAGCAATGGTGCAGATTTGTATTCGGTAAAGGAAATGTTGGGACATTCCGATATTTCTACCACTCAGGTGTATGAGAGAATAAGCGAGAATTCTATGCGGGAGGTTTATGCAAGAGCTCATCCTAGAAGCTAAAAAAGAAAGGGGCTGCTGGAAAATTGCTAATTGTGAAAGCCCCTTTCTTTTTTATGAAACATTGATAGATCTATCAGTATCAGTTATTCGTTCATTTCTGCAATATGATAAATCAAGTCTTCGGATTCCGGCCATCCCAGGCAAGGGTCTGTAATCGATTTTCCATATACATGTTCGCCAACTTTTTGACAGCCAGGTTCAAGATAGCTTTCAATCATGACGCCCTTTACCATTTTTTTGATTTCCGGTGAGATTTTACGGTTATGCATGATTTCTTTTACAATTCTTATCTGCTGTTCATATTGCTTATTCGAATTGGAATGATTGGAATCAATGATAGCAGCAGGATTTACAAGGTCCATTTTGTCATACATCTGAATCAGCCGTTCCAGGTCTTCGTAATGATAATTGGGAATGCAAACACCTCGTTTGTTGACGGCTCCTCTTAGGACTACATGGGTCAGTGGATTTCCTGTGGTGCTTACCTCATAACCCCGGAATACAAAGTGATGGGGATGCTGGCCGGCATATACGGAATTCAACATGACAGAAAAATCTCCACTGGTAGGGTTTTTCATTCCGGCAGGAACATCAAAACCACTGACGGTCAGACGGTGATGCTGATCTTCGACAGAACGTGCTCCGATAGCGACATAGGACAGCAGATCTTCTACATAAGGCCAGTTTTCTGGATAAAGCATTTCATCTGCGGAGGAAAGTCCGCTTTCTTCAATTGCCCGGATATGCATTTTACGCATGGCAATGAGGCCAGTAAGCATATCTGGTTTTTTTTCTGGGTCGGGCTGGTGGGCGATTCCTTTATATCCTTCCCCTGTGGTACGAGGCTTGTTGGTATAAATACGCGGAACAATTACCAGACGGTCAGCTACCTTTTCCTGAACCTTGCATAGACGGCTGATATAGTCGCAGACGGAATCTTCATTGTCGGCAGAACAAGGACCGATAATTACCAGGAATTTATCTGATTTGCCAGTAATAATATCCTGAACCATTTGATCTCGCTGCATTTTTGCAGCGGCTGCTTTGGGGGATAAGGAATATTCTTGTTTAATTTCCTCTGGGCTTGGAAGTTGTTTTAAAAATGTAAAACTCATAATGATTCTCTCCTTATAAAGTTTATGGAAGTAATGGTGTTCATACTGAAATATCTTAATGGATTCTACAAAATATGTCAATGGCTGGAAATATATTGCAATACCGCCTGGGACTTGCTATAATTAGTCTTGTTGTTTTCAAGGGATAAAGAAAAAAGCGGAAACAGAGAAACATGAATGGAGGAAATCATGAATCATTTAGATGAATTGCGTGTTAGGCTGTCTGTATGTGACGAACAGATCCTAGAATGCCTTTTAAAAAGGAATGCTATTGTAGAAGATATTATGAAATATAAGGAATCCCATAATATGCAGATTATTCAGCCAGAGCAGGAGAAACGGCAGACGAAGAAGCTGTTAGAAGAACTGGAAGGGCAGAAGCATGCCAAGGAGATTCTGGATATATTTAATCGCATTACTTATAATAGTAAGAAAATCCAGGCAAGACATTTATTCCATTATAATATCGTCTTGATTGGATTTATGGGAAGTGGAAAATCCACGATATCAGATTATTTAAGTACAATGTTTGCGATGGAAACTGTAGAGATGGATCAGGTTATTTCTGAGCGGGAGGGGATGAGTATTTCAGATATTTTTGCAGTATACGGGGAAGAGTATTTCCGTAATCTTGAGACCAGTCTTTTGATAGAAATGCAAGGCAAGAATAATGTGGTTATTTCTTGCGGCGGTGGGACACCTATGCGGGAAAATAATGTGGTTGAGATGAAAAAGAATGGAAAGGTTGTCCTTTTGACTGCAAGTCCGGAAACCATATATCACCGTGTAAAAGACAGCCATGACAGACCTCTTCTGGAAAATAATAAAAATGTTTCATTTATCTCAGAATTGATGGAAAAAAGAAAACAAAAATACGAGACAGCCGCTGATGTTATCATTGAAACGGATGGAAAGAATGAGCTTGAAATTTGTGAGGAGATTGTACAAAGACTGCTGGAGTTGGAAGAAAATGAAAACGAAAAAATGAGCTGATAGAAAACCGCTCAAGCAATACATAATGTGTATGTGATTTCTATAAACCGATGGGGTGTGGGAACATGACAGCTCCATCAAAAGGAGATTGCAGACCCAAACAGTCTGGTAAATATGATGTATGGCTGTTTGGGTCTGGCATGAAACTTGCATCTTGTGTTGCCTGCTGTTTTCCCAGGACGCATGGTTATTTGACTCAGATAAAATCTCGTTTGTCTAAAACATTAAGAATGTTACGCGCCTCTTCTGTGCCTTCGATGATTCTTCTTGCCCGGACACTGTCTCCAATATTCATAATCTCGATTTTTCCAGTATCAAAATTTTCCTGGAGCTGTTTGAGAATTGGATTGTTTGCACGCATTCCAAGGCATACAAAACCATAGTCGAAAGGAAGCTCTTCTTCCGTACCGTCAGGATTCTTTACAAGGAAAGAATCTTCTTTGACTTCCAGAAGGGCAGTATTAGTAAGCTGTTTTACATTGTGTTTTTCCATCAAATTAAAAGTACCTGTTTTAGATACCGGATCAATGCCATTTCCAATGATAGGCATCATTTCCACAATGCTTACATTAGCGCCCCGAGGAGCAAAATATTCTACTACATCTAAGCCTACGGCGCCGCCGCCGATTACTACAACTTTTTTATCACTCATATCTTCTGGATAATCTCCAGATACTACGTGATTAATCATATTCAATATAGAAGAAACTTTACCGTTTTCTTTATCAATCACATCGTGAAGCCCTTTGATCGGGGGCAGGAGAGGACTGGAGCCGGTAGCATTGACGATAATGTCGGGATGCAGGCTCTTTACCTGTTCAATGTTTGCTTCGGTATTTTTGAAAATAAACAAGTTTTTCATTTTCTCTGCACGATGGATCAGATAGTTCGGAAAATCTGCCAGACGATTTTTATCTGGTATCTTTGAAATTTCAGCAGCTAAACCGCCCAGGTAAGGCTTCTTCTCAATAAGAAATGTGGTACATCCAACTTCCGCTGCTGTACATGCAGCTTCTAAGCCAGCCGTACCTGCACCGATTACCACTACATTACACTGGCGTTTTACGCGTTTCTTTTTGTAATTCTCTCCAGTATTTACACCTGGATTGATGGTACAACGAATGGGCCGATTAATGCCAATTCGGTGTCCGGCACATCCGATATTACAAGAAATACATTTGCGAATATCTTTTACATCGCCGAATTCTACTTTATTTACCCATTCTGGATCAGCAATGAGTCCACGGCCAATACCAATAAGATCTGCATGTCCTTTTTCCAGGATATTGTCTGCAATTCTTGGATCACGGATATTTCCCATGGTGATGCATGGCTTATGATAACGTTCTTTGACTGCTTTTGCCATGTAGGAACGCCAGCCGTCAGCCAGGTAATTGGCGTCAATCTGATATTGAATGGAGCCGTTTAATCCTGCTGAAACGTCAAATACATCCACCTCTTTTTCGAAATACTGGAGATATTCTAAGGTGTCTTCCAATGTATTTCCACCTTCCATAAATTCGTCGGCGCTTATCCGGACAAAAATAGGGAAAAATGGTCCTACTTGTTTGCGGACTTCTTCTATTACTAATCTGGCAAAACGTGCACGATTTTCTGGTGAACCACCGAATTCGTCTGTCCGTTTGTTTGTCAATGGAGAAAGGAACTGGCTCAGAAGATAGGAATGTCCAGCATGTATTTCTACAGCATCAAATCCTGCTGTCTGGGCACGCTTTGCTGCCTTGCCGTATTTTTCAACGATTTCATATATTTCCTCTTTGGATAAGGGACGTGGAATTTCGCCGCCTTCCTTGGAAGGAATGTCGGAAGCAGATACTGGCTGTATGCCAGTACGCTGAGCCTGTGCAGAGGCGCCGGCATGGTTGATTTGGATAGCAATACATGCGCCGTGTTTATGTACGGTTTCACATAATTTGTACAATCTGGGGATGTAGCTGTCGTGGTCAATACGCAGCTGTGTGGTTCCATTGGAACCTTGTGGGGAAAACACACTGGCATTCTCAACAATAATTAAGCCTGTACCGCCTTTTGCGCGCTGCTCATAATAATTAATGTGCAGGAAACTCATTTCACCATTTTGTTCACCATAATTTGTACCCATTGGCGTCATGACAATTCGGTTTTTCATAGTCATGCGTTTTACGGTAAATGGTTCAAAAATATGTTTGTATTCATTTTTCATTGATAGTGACCCCCAAGTTTATTTTATAGTGTCATATCTATTTTCCCTGTCGTGGTGAATGATGGCAGGGATGACAAAAATATGGGTTAGAGAGGTTGTTAATATAGCATACTTTAGAATACGGGCGGTTCTAAAGTATTTCTTGTATTTAAGTATAATAGAGAAATAACGGAAAAACAAATTGGTATTTTTGTGAAAATCTATAGAAAATGTGCATAGGTTTTGGTATGATGTTTGTATAAGGGGCTGGAAAATCATTTTATTTTGGGAAAGGATATGTGCAGAGTATGAATTTGAATCAACTTTATTATTTTGTAACATTGGCAGAGACGGAACATTATTTAAGAGCGGCAGAGATTTTGTCCATTACCCAGCCCAGCTTAAGTCATGCAGTTGCAAAGCTGGAGGAAGAATTGGGAACGAAGCTTTTTGAAAAGAAAGGCCGGAATGTTGTTCTGACAAAATATGGAAAAGTATTTCTGGAATACGCTACGGAATCTTTACAATCCCTGGAGGTTGGAATAAAGAAAACGAAGGCCATGACCGGAAAGAACTCAGGTGTGATTGATTTGGCATATATTTATACTCTGGGATTGGAATTCGTACCAGGTTTGGTGAGAAGCTTTTTGAAAGACAATCCTCAGTTGAATGTAGAATTTCGGTTTACAGTGGGAAATACCCAGGATATTATCCGGGGATTGAAGGAAGAAAAATATGATGTGGCATTCTGTTCCCGAAGAGAAGAAGAAAAGCAGATCCTTTTTGAACCAGTGGTGGAGGAAAAATTGGTGGTGGTTGTATCAAAGGGACACCCACTAGCAGTAAAAGAACATATTTCTTTGGAGGAAACGGAAAGCTATCCCCAGATATTTTTTACAAAATCCAGCGGACTGCGTCCTACAATAGAAAAAATGTTTGAGATGACAGGGATCGTTCCAAAGATCGCTTATGAAATAGAAGAAGACAGTGCAATGGCAGGTCTTGCTGCCCAAAATTTTGGAATTGCGGTAATGCCAGAGGTTCCCGTATTAAAATATTTGGATGTAAAAATATTGGATATTACAAATCCTGTAATCGAACGCTACATCTATATGGCACAGATAAAGGGGCAGTATCAGCCGCCGGTTTTAAAAAATTTTATGAAATATGTGCAGAATCACCAGTTGAAAAAATAAAAAAGGTGTTATATAATAGGTGCCAAGAGGTTGTTAGAGAATTAACAAACGGGCAAGAGACAAAGATAGGAAAGACATAAGGATAATGAAAAATTAAGAGAAAGAAGGAAATTTATCATGGCAGAAAGAATTACAGGACATACAGAGCTTATCGGATTAATGGCTTATCCAATCAGACATTCAAGTTCACCAGCAATGCATAATGAGGCATTTGCTTATCTTGGTCTGGACTATGCATATCTTGCTTTTGAAGTAGACAATGATACCTTAGAAGATGCAGTAAAGGGGCTTCGCGCATTGAGAATGGTTGGCTCTAACGTATCAATGCCTAACAAAACAGTAGTACATAAATATTTAGATAAATTGTCACCAGCAGCAGAGCTCTGCGGTGCAGTAAATACGATCGTGAATGAGAACGGTGTGCTGACCGGACATATCACAGATGGTATTGGATATATGAAAGCTTTAAAGGATAACAATATTGATGTAATTGGCAAAAAAATGACAATTGTAGGTTCCGGCGGAGCAGCTACGGCGATTGAGGTTCAGGCAGCTCTTGACGGTGTGGCAGAAATGTCTATCTTTAATATTAAGGATAAATTCTGGGATAATGCTCAGGAAACAGTAAAGAAAATCACGGAAAGAACGAACTGCAAGGTTGCTTTGTATGATTTGGCTGATTTGGATAAATTAAAAGAAGAAATTGCAGATTCTTATTTGTTTGCAAATGCAACAGGAATGGGAATGAAGCCTTTGGAGGGACAGACATATATTCCAGACAAATCTTTCTTCCGCCCAGATCTGATTGTAACAGATGTTGTTTATTCTCCACGTGAGACTGCAATGCTTAAGATGGCAAAAGAAGTAGGCTGCAAGACCATGAATGGTATGGGTATGATGTTATTCCAGGGTGCAGCAGCTTTTGAAATGTGGACCGGAAAAGAAATGCCGATTGAGCATATGAAAGAGATTCTTGATATCAAATATGAATAAAATGTATATAAAATGAAGCTTGACAATTGAATAACAGTATTTGAATAATAGCGGACGGTGCATGGCGCACTAGGTGCGTTATGCACCAGTGGAGGGAAAAATGAAGAAAAAGTATTTGTTTAGTGCACTGATTCTGTATTTGAATTATTTTATCCATGGGATTGGGTGTTCTATTTTGAGTCAACAAGTTGTTAAGGAAACCTTGATCATGCAATGGGGAATTGACGATGTCATGCAGGTGACTGCAATTGCGGCTGCGCTGGGACTGGGCCGTCTCATTTCGTTGCCTTTTGCAGGGCCTTTGTCTGATAAGCTGGGACGTAGGATATCTGTTTTAATAGGTGTGGCTTCCTACGTAATCTTTTTTGTAGGTATTGCATTTTCACCAAATATCCAGATTGCTTATGTGGCAGCGGTTCTTGGCGGTATTGCCAATTCTTTCCTGGATACGGCAACTTATCCTGCTGTAGCAGAGATTATTTATGCGTATACAGGTATTGCAACCATGGGGATTAAATTTTTCATCTCGATTGCTCAGTTATTGATGCCTTTCTTCCTGGGAATTTTTGCAGGAACAAAGATGTCATATCTGGCTTTACCATTGGTAGCAGGTGTTGCCATTGCAATTCTCGGCGTACTGGCTATTTTTATGCCATTGCCTCAGGAATCTGCAAGCAGCAAATCAGAATCGTTTCTTGACAATTTGAAAAATGCCCATTTTTCATTGGAAAGCGTTGCCTTAATTTTGATCGGATTTACAAGTACGGCAACGTTTCAGCTTTGGCTTAATTGCGCCCAGACATTTGGAAAAGAAATTGCTGGTATTCCATCAGAGACAGTTTCTATCATGCAGACCTATTATTCAGCCGGAACGATGGTTGCCCTTGTTGTGACGAGTATTTTGATTACAAAATTCAAACAGGTAAGATTTCTTGTGATCTATCCAGCAATCTCATCTGTGATGCTGGTGCTTGTGTATCTTATGAAAACACCAATGATTTGTTATATAGGCGCTTTTGTGCTTGGATATGCGGCAGCAGGCGGAGTGCTGCAGATGGCAACTGCAACTGTTAATGATCTGTTTCCCAAGATTAAGGGAACCATTACAAGTCTTGTTATGATTGCATCCAGTTTGTGTAATTATACCATTCTAAGCGCTGCATCAAAAATGACAGCTATGAATGTAATTGTGATGAACCTTGTAATTACTGTTATAGGTGTTCTTCTTGCAGTATTTGTAAATCTGAGATATGGAACCTTATTGGAAAATGCAGAAAAGTCAAAATAAATGGGAGGTAGCAGAATGAATCCGGTAGTTGTAAGAAATGTAAGAATAGGGGAAGGAATTCCTAAAATCTGTGTGCCAATTGTTGGTGTGACCAAGGAAGATATTATCAAAGAAGCAAAAACTTTTGATGCGATTCCGGTAGATGTAGTAGAATGGCGTGTAGACTGGTTCGAGCACGTATTTGAGATTGAAAAGGTGAAAGAAGTATTGGCAGAGCTGCGTGAGGCATTGAAAGAAACTCCCATTCTTTTCACATTCCGTACCTCCAAAGAAGGCGGAGAAAAATCCATTGAGCCAAAAGCTTATGCAGAATTAAATAAGGCTGCTGCGGAAAGCGGATATGTTGATTTGGTTGATGTGGAAGCATTTACAGGGGATGAGATTGTAACAGAGATTATTGAAGCAGTACATCAGCATGGAGTCAAAGTAGTTGCTTCTAACCATGATTTTGATAAGACTCCAGAGAAGGATGATATTGTGGGTAGGCTCTGTAAGATGCAAGAGCTTGGTGCAGACATTCCGAAAATTGCTGTGATGCCTCAGAGCAAAGCAGACGTTTTGACCTTGTTAGCGGCAACAGAAGAAATGAACAGAAAGCATGCGGACCGTCCGATTATTACCATGTCCATGGCAGGTACAGGGGTTATCAGCCGTCTTTGTGGTGAAGTATTTGGTTCCGCGTTGACATTTGGAGCTGCAAAAAAAGCTTCTGCTCCAGGGCAAATGGGGGTAGAAGACTTAGCACAGGTACTTTCTCTTTTACATAAAAGCTTGTAATATATTTGATGGCACAGAGGGGTTTGACGATATGATTTCGCCAAACCTCTTTTTCTATTTCGAGCCGTTTTTCCAAATGAAAAATGGTGGTTAGATAAGGAGGAAGTTTATGAAAAAAGCGCTGTTGTGGCTGAATGATAGTCTGGAAGAATTTCTTATGATTATCAGTTTGATTCTGATGACAATGATTATGGGAATACAGGTGTTTTCCCGGTATGTGCTGGGGGCCTCTCTTTCCTGGTCAGAGGAGTTGACAAGATATATTTTTGTATGGGCCGGATTCCTAAGTGTTAGCTATTGTACGAAAAAATGTGTTTCTATTAAAATTGAACAGTTTGTTGCCATATTTCCCAGACGGGGGAAAGCGGTTTTTAAACTGGTAAATCATACATTTGAATTGATCTTCTTTTTCTATCTGATACCTTTTGCAGTAAAATATCTGATGTCAGCAGTGGAAAGCGGGCAGGTCAGTCCCGCTTGTGGTATTCCCATGTATTATGTGCAGTCGGCTCCGCTGGTTAGTTTTCTTTTGGTGGCTATAAGGATTATGCAAAGATGGTATATTGAACTTCAGGTAATTCGAAAGGGTTATGAAGAGCCGGGGAAAGTAAATCAGAAAGATAAAAACGAAAAAAGAGAGGAGGCATGAAAATGTCAGCGGTGATTGTTTTTATCATTTTTGTAATTTGCCTGGTGATTGCGATTCCAGTTTCCATTTCCTTGGGTATCGTATCTGTTCTTCCAGGCGCTTTTGATGCATCCTTTACAGCATCTGGGCAGTTTGTCGTACGTTCTATGTTGGGGGGAATTGACAGTTTTCCTCTTTTGGCAGTGCCGATGTTTGTGCTTTCCGGTATTGTGATGGCTAAGGGCGGAATTTCCAAAAAGCTGTTTGATGTGTTTGCTTTTTTTCTGGGGAAACGGACGGCGGGGGTTCCCTGTGCAGTGATTGTAACCTGTCTGTTTTATGGGGCGATTTCTGGTTCGGCTCCAGCAACCGTGGCTGCGGTAGGGAGCATGACCATTCCAATTTTGACGAAGCTTGGATATGACAAAGCTTTTTCTACCGCAATGGTGGCGGTATCTGGTGGTCTTGGAGTAATCATTCCTCCAAGCATTCCCTTTATCATGTATGGTATGGCGTCTGGGGCGTCAGTCAGTGACCTGTTTCTTTCAGGGATTATCCCGGGGTTGTTAATCAGTGGCTTATTAATGTTATATGCCATCTATTATTGCAAAAAAAATGGCGAGGATAAAGAAAAAATCAATATAGTTGTGGGGGAACTCCATGACAAAGGTTTTCTGGCTGTGCTAAAGGACAGCTTTTTTGCATTGTTAAGTCCGGTGATTATTTTAGGCTGCATTTATTCTGGAGTTGCTTCTCCTACAGAGGCGGCTGTCATTTCTGTATTTTATGCGTTGATTGTCAGTCTGTTTATCTATAAAACCATTGGATTTAAGGATGTTTGGGGAATTATGGAGGAGTCTGTACGCACATATGCGCCGATTCTATTTATTTTAGCGACCTCTGTGGCTTTTTCCAGGGTATTAACGCTGATGCAGGTTCCACAAGCAGTCAGTGAATGGATTCTTATGCATTTTACCAATCGAATCGCATTGCTTTTAGTGATCAATCTGTTCCTACTGATTGTAGGTATGGTAATGGATACTACGCCAGCGATTTTGATTTTGACACCGATTCTTTTGCCGATTGTGGAAGCGGTGGGAATGCATCCGGTTCATTTTGGAGTTATGATGGTTGTAAATTTGGCGATTGGTTTTGTTACGCCGCCAATTGGGGTGAATTTGTTTGTGGCAAGCTCCCTGACAGATATTCCAGTTATGAAGATTGCAGGAAAGGCAATGCCTATGATTGTTTATTTCTTGATTGCACTGCTTCTTTTAACATTTATACCAGCAATCAGTATTGCGTTTATTTAGGAGGTGCAGGATGAAAAGGAATGGAATTGCTGTATTATGGCTTTTCATAGGAGTGATGATGCTGGCAGCGGCAGGCTGTGGAAAAGGGGAAACAAATGAAGAGGAGCAAAGATATGCCTGGCCTCTGGGAACGGCCAGCCCGGAGGATACTGTGACACAGATTTATGCGGAGAAGTTTGCAGAAGAAGTGGGACGGCTAAGCGATGGGAAAATGAAAATTCAGGTATATCCCAATAGTACCCTGGGCGGAGACCGAGAGCTGTTGGAAACATGCCGGGATGGGGACATTCCTTTTGTAATTCAAAACACGGCTCCCCAGGTATCCTTTATGGAGGATTTGGCGATTTTTGATATGCCTTGTATGTTTGATACCATTGAAGAAGTCCGAAAGAAAGTAGATGATGAGAAATTTTATGGACTTATGGAGAAGGTTTATCAGAATGGGGGATATCAATTGCTTGGGTATGCAGACCAGGGATTTCGAGTGATGTCCACAAATCAAAATATCGATGTCTTCGAAGATTATAAAGGGCAGAAAATCAGGACAATGGAAAATGCTTACCATATAGACTTTTGGAAAGCCTTGTCTGCTGCCCCTACCCCTATGACATTCAGTGAAGTGTATATTGGATTGCAGCAGGGAACCATTGACGCCCAGGAAAATCCTTATGAAGTGATTGTATCCAATCGATTGTATGAGCAGCAGGATTATGTGGTGGAGACCAACCACCTTCCTCATTTGATTTCCCTGATTGTCAGTGATAGCTTCTTCCAGGGGCTTCCAAAGGAAAAACAGGAAATACTGATAAAGGCAGCAGAGCTTGCAGGTGAAGAAGCCAGGAAAGCCTCAGACGAACGTATCGCCGATAAGATCAAGGAGATTGAGGCAAGTGGGACGAAGATTGTAGTATTGAGTGAAGAAATGCGGGAAGAAATGCGAGAAGCATCCCAAGGGGTATACGCAGAAATTCAAAAGGTCGTAAGCACTGACATTGTCCGTGCATATATGGAATAAGAATGTATATAAATTGCACCTGAAATGATTCTTTCAGGTGCAATTTGCACAAATTTTTAAAAACATGAAAATTCTTTTGATTTTTAAAAAAAAGTGTGGTACAATATCACCATTGCAGAAAATACTTGGTCAAGCACCCATAGTTTAACGGATAAAATACCAGATTCCGGTTCTGGGGCTGGGGGTTCGATTCCCTCTGGGTGCATTGAAACTTATTATTGTTGTATTCCGCAGAAGAATAAGTTGGAATATGACTGAATGATATAGATGAAACAAATAAGGAGCAAATATGAATTTTAGAAATAGAGAGAATGAAAATTGTGAATTAGTATCTGAAAATAGAGTTGGAATAGATAAAATTACAGAGTTTTTGAAGAAAAATGTTCGATATGTTTCAAGAGGAGCTATGGTTTTTGCTTTGGCAGCCGTTCTTATGTTGACAACAGCATGTAACGGGAATAATAACGGCGGCGAGCAGAAGCAGCCTCAGAAAGAAGAAGAACAGACGCCTGCGCCTACCGAGGAGCCGAAGGCAGAGAAGGATGAGTATGAAGTGGATGCCCATCCAGAAGTGAAGGAATTGATATCTACTTATTATAGCGCTTACGCAACAGGCGACATTGATAAGCTGGAATCCATTACCCAGTCTCTTTCTGATATGGAAAAAAGTTACATTAAGATGCTGGGAGAGCATGTGGAAAGCTATAGTGATGTGACTTGCTATACAAAGGAAAGTTCAGAAGAGGGAGCTTTTTTGGTATCTGTGACATTCACCATGAATTACAGCGGTTTGGAAGGCGGACTTCCAGGCATGGATTTCTTCTATGTTAGAACCAATGAAGAGGGCAGCCTTTACATTGATAATCTTTATAGCTCCTTTAACCGTGAGATGGGAGAACAGGAGACAGTAGCAGAAATTGACAGTACGATTGCAGAATTTGAAGGCGGGGAAGATGTGCAAAAGCTTCGGGAAGAAGTGCAAGGCAAATACAATGATGCAATTGCATCTGACGAGAATTTGAAGAAGACAGTCGATGCTGTATCGGAAGCAATCCGTCAGTGGAAAGATTCTTATACACCGGAAGAGCCGAAAGAGGAGAATAAGGAAGAAGAACCAAAACAAGAAGAGCCGGCAGATGATAAGAAAGAAAAGTCGGCAGATGATAAGAAAGAAAAGCCGGAAGAAAAAGAGAAAGCTCCAGAAGAGAATCAGGAGCAGGCTCCAGAAGAAAATCAAGAACAAGCTCCGGAAGAAGCTCCAGAAGAAGCGCCTCAGGAAGATACCACTCCCGAGATCAATTATGTTCCAGAAGGAAAAGTCCTGACGGCAAGCAGCAGCTATAATGTGCGTAAGTCTATGGGTGAATCATCAGAATTGGTTGGAACCACTGCTGAGGGTGATAGTATAAAAGTAATTTTGAGTTATGCAGAAGGATGGACAAAGGTTGAATGGAATGGACAGACTGGATATATTCGAACAGATTTGTTGTTGAATAATTAGGATTCCTTTTTGATTCACTTCCTTTTGCGTGGATTATGAGTGTTTATGTTTGAATTGAAATTGGAAATTACAGGAAAAGAAGCGATGGAAAATAGGAAGGGAGAATTGCCAGAACTGGCAGTTCTCTTTTTCATCTTATAGGAAAGACCGTGTTACTGTAAAGTGTTAAAGTCTATGACTTTCCTATAAGATAAAAATAATATGCACACTCGTGCGAATAGAAGATGTCACTGCGTGACCGCACTCGTGCGAATAGAAGATGTCACTGCGTGACCGCACTCGGCACAGCAAAGTGTCCAAGCCCCACATGAGTGAGGAGTAGGGGAGCAGAAGTGGGCTTGCCCACTTTGTTCTCTTATAGGAAAGACCGTGTTACTGTAAAGTGTTAAAGTCCATGACTTTCCTATAAGATAAAAATAATATGCACACTCGTGCGAATAGAAGATGTCACTGCGTGACCGCACTCGGCGCAGCAAAGTGTCCAAGCCCCACATGAGTGAGGAGTAGGGGAGCAGAAGTGGGCTTGCCCACTTTGTTCTCTTATAGGAAATATTATGTTGCTTTAAAGCAAGAAAGCCTATGGTTATCTTACCATATAGGAATGTGTATCGAAAACCTGAATAAAAAATGCAAAATGTTTCAACCTAATAGGAAACAAAATCAGGAGGAAACTATGCGTAATTATCAGGAAATTAATTTATTGAAAGAAACAAGGAAAAATGCTTCTATGGCCATCAATGCCATTGATACACTGATGGGGAAAATTTACAATCAAGAGTTTGCATATGAGTTGACAGCTCAGAGGAACCGCTTTCGGGATTTTGAGCAAAAAGCAGCAGCGGGATTGTGGGAGCATGGTTTGATGGCACGAGAATCTAACCTGGAAAAAGCCATGCTTTGGGGCGCAATTCAGGCAAATACCATGTTGAATATCAGTACGCCTCATGTGGCAGATATGATGATACAAGGGAATACAAAGGGAATTGCGGAGCTTTTGAAGGTTAGGCATAATAATAAAAATACCGGAAGTTTTGCCAATGAGCTGGCGGAAGAACTGATGGATTTTGAAGAAGAAAATATTGAACGATTAAAAAGATTTTTATAAAGGTGTGTGGATTGTCAATGACAGAATCAATCAGAATCAATAAATATCTCAGTGAGGCAGGAGTTTGTTCCAGAAGGGAAGCAGATCGCCAAATTGAACGAGGAATTGTTACAATTAATGGCAGAACAGCAGTCATGGGGGATAAAGTATGTCCCAGTGATGAGGTTATGTATGGGAAGAAAAGAGTGTCGATGGAGGAAGAAGTGATTCTTCTTGCTGTAAATAAGCCGTCAGGAATTGTATGCACTTCGGAGAAGCGGGAAAAGGATAATATTATTGATTATATGAATTATCCCAAACGAATTTATCCCATCGGTAGGTTGGACAAAAATTCCCATGGATTGATTCTGATGACCAATCAGGGGGAATTGGCAAACCAAATTATGCGTAGCAGGAATTATCATGAAAAAGAATATATTGTGAAGGTGAATAAAGATATTACAGATGATTTTTTACGAAAAATGTCTGGAGGCGTGCATTTGGAGGAGCTAAAGACAACTACCAGGCCATGCCAGGTGGAAAAAGTGGGGAAACGGACCTTTCGGATTATTTTGACCCAGGGATTGAATCGGCAGATTCGGCGTATGTGTGAACAGTTCCAGTATCGGGTTTTGGACTTAAAACGGGTACGGATTATGAATATCTGTTTGGGCAATTTAAAAGAAGGAACATATCGGAAAATCACCGGTCAGGAATGGAAAGATTTGCAGGAGCAATTAGAAAAATAGAGCATGAGGTATGAAGGGAAAGGATTTGCAGCATGGACAGAAATCAGGCAAAAATTAGGATACAAGATCTTTGCAATCAGTTGGAATATCATAGCGACCGTTATTATAATATGGACAGTCCTGAAATTAGCGATCATGAATATGACACTATGATGCAGGAATTGAAATTATTGGAGAAGGAATATCCAGATTTAGTTACTGCAGATTCTCCCACGCAGAAGGTGGGCGGAACGGCAAAACGTGAGGCTGGTGTATTGGTCAGGCACAATGTCCCTATGTTAAGTTTGCAGGATGTGTTCTCCAAAGAAGAAGTGGAAGAATTTGTGGAGGAAATGCAGAAGCAATTGGATGATCCTGAATTTGTGGTAGAGTATAAGATTGACGGCCTTTCTATGGCTCTTCGTTATCAGGACGGCGTATTGAAAACAGCAGTAACCAGAGGGGATGGTATTAACTTTGGCGAAGATGTGACTGTCAATGCAAAAGTCATTTCTGATGTGAAGAAGAAGCTAAAGGTTCCTGTGGAATATTTGGAGATCCGGGGCGAGGTATATATGAAGAACCAGGATTTTGACCGTGTCAATGAAATGCAGGAATTAAAAGGAAAAAAGACCTTTGCCAATCCCAGGAATTGTGCGGCAGGAACCTTGCGGCAGTTAGACAGCAAAATTACAAAAGAACGAGGGTTGTCCATGTTTGTGTTTAATATCCAACAGGTACGGGGAAAAGATTTTGAAACCCATACCCAGGGATATGAATATTTGAAACAGAATGGAATTCCTGTGATCGATGAGTATCGTGTCTGTAAAAACAAAGAAGAGGTCTGGGAAGCAATCTGTGCCATTGGCGAGAACCGAGGGAATTTGGGATATGATATTGATGGCGCTGTGGTAAAAATAAATTCTCTCTCAGACCGAGAGAAGCTTGGCGCCACTTCCAAAGTTCCCCGTTGGGCGGTTGCTTATAAATATCCTCCAGAGGAAAAGGAAACAACCCTTTTGGATGTGGAATTGTCGGTAGGGAGAACTGGACGAATTACGCCTACGGCGATTTTTGAACCAGTGCGGCTTTGTGGTACTACGGTATCCCGGGCAACCCTTCACAATCAGGATTTTATTGATGAATTGGATATTCGGATTGGCGACCGGATTTTGGTGTATAAATCTGGGGAGATTATTCCTAAGATACGAAAAGTGTTGAAAGAAAAACGGCCCAAACACACAGAGGCTTATCATTTACCAGAGCTCTGCCCTGTCTGTGGAGCAAAGACAGAGCGGGAAAAGGATACCGCAGATATTAAGTGCACTTCCCCCAATTGCCCAGCTCAATTAGAGCGGCATATCATCAATTTTGTGGGTAGGGATGCCATGGATATCAAAGGCTTTGGAACTGTGTATGTGGAAGAGCTGGTGCATCTTGGCTACCTGAAGGATATTGCAGATATTTATGTGTTAAAAGAGTATCGGGAAGAATTGATTGCCCAAGGAATTATTGGAAAAGAAAAGAATACCGATAAGCTGCTCTTGGCCATTGAGAAATCCAAAGAAAATGACGCTTACCAGCTTTTGACAGGCTTTGGGATTCCAAATGTGGGAAAGGCGGCCGCCAAATCTATTTTGAGGGAATTCGGCAGTATAAAGAATTTGCGTGAAGCAGATGAGGAAGCGCTAAAAAATGTCAATGATATCGGTGAGGTCAGTGCAAGATGCATCCTGGAATTTTTTGCAGATGAGAAGAATCAGAGAATTACAGAACGGATGGAGCAGTATGGTGTGAATATGGAATCTAAGGAGCAGCCTAAGGGAGATAAGCTTGCAGGGATGACCGTTGTGGTTACCGGAACGCTGCCTACCTTGGGGCGAAAGGAAGCCGCTACCTTAATTGAACAGCAGGGCGGTAAGGTTTCTGGTTCCGTATCGAAAAAGACCACCATGGTGCTGGCAGGAGAAAATGCAGGAAGTAAATTAAGTAAAGCTCAGGAGTTGGGTGTACGGGTAATTTCAGAAGAAGAGCTGCTTGCTATGCTGAAGTAAAAGAGGTTTGGTATGGATGCTTCTTGTATAGAGGATTGTATAGTTCGTGAAAGGTTAAACTCAGTGTAGTAAAATTTATAGAATAGAAAGAAGGAAAAGTTTATGCCAATTAAGGTGCAGAGTGATTTGCCAGCGAAAGAAACCTTGGAGCGGGAAAATGTATTTACTATGGATGAAAACAGGGCGGTACATCAGGATATCCGGCCGATTGAGGTAGGAATTTTGAATTTAATGCCATTGAAGGAGGAAACAGAGCTGCAGATTCTTCGGGCTCTTTCCAATACACCTTTGCAGGTGGATGTGACGTTTGTGGTAATGGGCAGCCATGAGTCCCGCAATACCTCAAGCAGTCATTTGAATAAATTTTATCATACCTTTTCGGAGATTCGGGAACGGAAATTTGATGGATTTATTATTACAGGGGCGCCAGTGGAAAAGATAGAATATGAGGAAGTAGATTATTGGAAAGAATTTGAGGAAATCTGCAATTGGACAAAAACCAATGTGACCTCTACCATGCATTTGTGCTGGGGAGCCCAGGCTGGCCTATATTATCATTATGGGATTCCAAAGGAAATGCTGGAGCACAAGATGTTTGGTTTATTTGAGCATAAAGTAAGAAACCGGAAAATTCCCTTGGTGCGGGGGTTTGATGACTATTTTTTGGCGCCCCACTCCAGGCATACCCAGGTGCGCATAGAAGATATTGAAAAAGTGCCGGAGCTTACGGTTTTAGCTGAATCAGAGGAGGCAGGCGCGTATCTGATTATGGACACTACTGGAAAGAAAATTTTTGTGATGGGGCATCCAGAGTATGACCGCGTTACCCTTCATACAGAATACATACGGGATAAGGAGAAGGGATTGGATATTCAGGTTCCCAAGAATTATTATCAAGAGGATGATTGTACCATTCGGCCAAATTTACAGTGGCGTGCCCATGCCAATACCTTGTATACCAACTGGTTAAATTATTACGTGTATCAGGCGACGCCTTATGAATATACGACAGTGCCGAAAAGGGTTGTGAAATGAAAAAAATTTATATTTTGGGGAATAGTATAGATAGGAGAAGTAGGGGAGAATGATAAAAAATGTAGAAAGCCTATAGAATCGCTTTGCAAATTCTGGGAATTCTGCTATAATAGGAAAATGAATAAGTTTAGGAGGCGTAGATAATGGCTGAAGACAGAAAAGCATATATGATAAAAGACGATAATCTTGGCGAAGTACGTATTGCAGATGAAGTAATTGCAATTATTGCAGGTCTGGCGGCTACAGAGGTAGAAGGAGTAAGCTCCATGGCTGGAAATATTACCAATGAACTGGTGAGCAAGCTGGGCATGAAGAATCTTTCAAAGGGAATCAAGATTGAGATTAAGGAGAATGTGGTAAGGGTGGATGTAGCATTGAATATCCGTTTTGGGTATGCCATCCCGAAGGTTTCCACTAAGGTGCAGGAGCGTGTGAAGTCTGCAATTGAGAATATGACTGGGCTTCAAGTGAGCGGTGTAAATGTGAGTATTGCCAGCGTGGAGATGGAAAAACACAAATAGAGAAAAGTGCAGCAGGAGATTCCTGTATGAAAAGTGAAAGAATGATAAAATCATAAGGCTGTCATTTTGACAGTCTTTTCTTGAATATAGCTGTTTGAGAGGAAACATATGAGTCGAAGAGAGATAAGAGAACAGATTTTTAAACTGCTGTTTCGTGCAGAATTTTACAAGGAAGAGGAACTGTCGGAACAATTGCAATTGTTTTTTGCAGAGCTAGATAAGAAAGAGGAGAAGGATATTTGCTATATCCAGGATAAATTTCAGCAGATACTGGCACATTTGCCTGAGATAGATGAACAGATCAATGGAGTGGCTCAGGGGTGGAAAACCAGCCGAATGGGAAAGGTGGATGTAACGTTAATTCGTCTTGCTGTGTATGAAATAAAATTTGAGGAAGGGATTCCCACAGGGGTAGCAATCAATGAAGCAGTAGAGCTTGCAAAAAGCTATGGGACAGATGATTCTGCTTCCTTTGTCAATGGAATCCTTGCAAAACTGGTATGACAAAAAATGTATATACGGTAGGACAGGTCAATTCCTACATTAAAAATATGTTTACCCAGGATTTTATGATGAACCGCATTTATGTGAAGGGGGAAGTGTCCAACTGTAAGTATCATACCACTGGACATATTTATTTTACTTTGAAGGATGAGACGGGCGCTTTGCAGGCAGTGCTGTTTGCCGGAAATCGTAAAGGTCTTTCTTTTTCCATGAAAAACGGTGATAATGTAATTGTTTTGGGCTCTATTTCTGTATATGAGAGGGATGGAAAATATCAGCTTTATGCAAAAGAAATTCTGCCAGATGGGGAAGGACTTTTGTATCAGCGTTTTCAACGACTGAAAGAAGAATTGGAAGAGATGGGGATGTTTGCCCAGGAATATAAACAACAGATTCCCAAATACATCCGCAGGCTGGGAATTGTAACGGCGCCTACTGGGGCAGCCATTCGTGATATTCAAAATATCACGCGACGGAGGAATCCTTATGTACAGGCAATTTTGTATCCTGCTTTGGTGCAGGGAGATGGCGCCGCAGCCAGTATTGTAAATGGAATTTGTGGGTTGGAACAAATAGGCGTAGATGTGATAATTGTAGGCCGTGGTGGAGGGTCCATGGAAGATTTATGGGCATTTAATGAAGAAATTGTGGCAAGGGCAATATTTGAATGTTCCATTCCCATTATTTCTGCGGTAGGCCATGAGACAGACACTACCATTGCCGATTATGTGGCAGATTTGAGAGCGCCAACACCTTCAGCAGCAGCCGAGCTTGCGGTGTATGATATCCGGGAATTGGAAGGAATGCTGTTGTCTTTTCAATTGGAGTTGAACAGGAATATTAGTGATAAAATGGATTGGGCCAGCGAACGTGTCCGACAGTATGAAAGCAGGCTGAAATTGTTAAGCCCTCAGAGCCAGCTCAATGAAAAACGCCAGATGACGGTAGATTTGGAGGATAAGCTTGCCATGGCCATGCAGCAAAAGCTTTTACAGCAGAAGCATGGACTGGAGCTGTTGGCAGAACGGTTGGAAGCAGTTTCACCAGTGAGAAAATTAAGCCAAGGTTATTCTTTTGTGGCAGATAAAAAAGGCCGGGGGATTTGTGATGTAGCCGATGTACAGGTGGGAGATACCTTGAGTATTCATATGCTGAATGGAAAGGTGTCTGCAAAGGTGATGGGAGTGGAGAAGAAAAAGGAACGGGAGATATTATGAGTCAGAAAGAGAAGGAACAAGAACAGTCTCTAGAAGAAGCTTTTCAGGAGTTGGAAGGACTGATTGAGAAAATGCAGCAACGTGAGGTTACACTGGAGGAGACCTTTGCGTTGTACGAACAGGGAATTCGGAAATTAAGGTTCTGTAATCAAAAGATAGATAAGGTAGAAAAGAAAATGCTTCTTTTGAATGAGCAGGGAGAGTTGGAACCTTTGGGAGAAAGATAACAGTGTTATCAGTTACAGCCAGAAAGGACAGTGCAGATATGGATATGAAAGCAGAGATTGCTGCTAGGACAAAACAGATAGAGGCTTTGCTCACCAAATATTTACCCAAGGAAGAAGGACCTCAGGAAACGGTAATAGCAGCAATGAATTATAGTGTGCTTGCAGGTGGGAAACGGTTGCGGCCGATGCTTATGTGGGAAACCTATCGAATGTTTGGAGGAAGGTCTCAAGTGATTGAGCCTTTTATGGTGGCCATAGAAATGATACACACCTATTCTCTGGTACATGATGATTTGCCTGCCATGGATAATGATGAATACCGCAGAGGAAAGAAAACTACCCATGCCCAGTATGGGGAAGCAATGGGAATACTGGCCGGAGACGGGCTTTTGAATTATGCTTTTGAGACAGCAGTAAAAGCATTTGAACTGGAACCAGGAAATGTTAATATTGGAAAGGCCCTGCAGGTACTTGCAGGGAAAGCTGGTATCTATGGTATGCTGGGCGGTCAGTGTGTGGATGTGGAATCTGAAGGGAAGCCTGTCACCCAGGAAACACTGCAATTTATTTATCAATTAAAGACAGGAGCATTGCTGGAAAGCGCCATGTTGATTGGAGCTATTTTGGCAGGGGCTACCAAAGGAGAACAAAAACAGGTGGAGCAGGCGGCTGGGGAACTGGGGCTTGCATTTCAAATACAGGACGATATCTTAGATGTCACCAGCACCACAGAGGTTTTGGGTAAACCAGTGGGCAGTGACGAAAAGAATCATAAGACCACATGGGTAACTCTTTGGGGAATTGAGAGAGCAGCACAAGAAGTAGAACGTCTTTCAAAGCAAAGCGTAAAACGCATAGATGATCTTGTGGTAAAAAATGAATTTTTGATTAATTTGATGTTAGAATTAATACAGCGGACAAAATAAATGTCTGGTTTTGTGGAAAAACAGAACGAAAGCAGTAAGGTTTTTGGGCTGTTATGAAAGAACAGGAGAAGAAGGGGGAATATCTATGGTATTGGAAAAGATAGAAGGACCCAATGATATCAAAAAATTGGAGGAATCAGAGCTGCCATTATTGGCGGAAGAAATCCGAAATTTTTTAATCCAAAGGATTGCAGAGCATGGAGGACATCTGGCTTCCAATTTGGGAGTAGTGGAGCTTACCATGGCGTTACATCTTTGTTTTCAATTGCCAGAGGATCGCATTATCTGGGATGTGGGGCATCAGTCTTATACTCATAAGCTGCTGACAGGCCGAAGAGATGGTTTTGAGACGCTGCGGAAATACAAAGGGATGAGCGGATTTCCAAAACGAAAGGAAAGCAAGTGTGACAGTTTTGATACAGGCCATAGTTCTACTTCTATTTCCGCAGGACTGGGATATGCTTCTGCAAGAGAGATTACTGGAGAAAATTACCGGGTAGTTTCTGTGATAGGCGATGGCGCGCTGACAGGCGGAATGGCATGGGAGGCGTTAAATAATGCCTCTTTGTTGAAAACAAATTTTATTATTGTATTAAACGACAATAAAATGTCGATTTCTGAAAATGTGGGCGGACTTTCCAGTCATCTAGGTAATCTACGGACCACAGAGGCTTATCAAGGATTGAAAACGGGCGTGATTAACTCCTTGCATAAAATTCCAGTGTATGGAGAACGCATGGTAGTGCGGATACGCCGGACAAAAAGTGGTATTAAGCAGCTTCTGATACCAGGAATGTTGTTTGAAAATATGGGGATTACTTATTTAGGGCCGGTGGATGGCCATGATATTGGAGCTATGATGCGGGTGTTTCGGGATGCATCGAAAGTAAATGGAGTGGTTTTAGTCCATGTGATTACGCAAAAGGGGAAGGGATATTCTCCAGCCGAGCGTCATCCTGCCAGGTTTCATGGAACAGAACCCTTTGCGATAGAAACAGGCTTGCCTTTGAAACGGAGGACGACGGCCAATTATACAGATATTTTTTCTACAGTAATGCGGAAGCTAGGAGAACGAGATCAAAAGGTAACAGCAATTACGGCAGCCATGGAGGATGGGACAGGTCTGAAACGGTTTCATAATATGTTCCCGGAGCGTTTCTTTGATGTGGGAATTGCAGAAGGACATGCAGTGACCTTTGCCGCAGGACTAGCAGCCGCAGGTCTGAAGCCTGTGTTTGCAGTATATTCTTCTTTCCTTCAAAGAGCTTATGATCAAATGCTGCATGATGTGTGCATCCAAGATCTTCCTGTGACCTTTGCCATAGACCGGGCAGGTCTTGTAGGGAGTGATGGAGAAACCCATCAGGGAATCTTTGATTTGTCTTATCTTTCTTCCATTCCAAATATGAATATTATGGCCCCAAAAAATAAATGGGAACTTTCCGATATGGTGAAATTTGCAGTAAATTTTGGACATCCCATTGCAATTCGATACCCTCGGGGAGAGGCTTATGCAGGCTTAAAGGAATGCCGAGAGAAGATTGTCTATGGGAAAAGTGAAAAAATATACGAAGGAAGTCAGATAGCTCTTCTTGCAGTGGGAAGTATGGTGAAAATTGCAGAGGAGGTTTCTGCAGGTTTAAAGGAACATGGATATGATTGTACATTGGTGAACGTAAGATTTGTACAGCCAATGGACCAGGAATTGTTAGAAGAGCTTCCCAATGGACATGGGCTGTTGGTAACCATGGAAGAAAATGTGCGAAAAGGCGGATTTGGAGAACATGTGGCTTCCTATTATGAAAACCGCCGTCTTCGGGAAATAGCGAGTCAGGCATGGGGCGCCGATATAGAAGAAAAACAGCAGTATCAGCCGCAGATATTAAATATTTCGGTTCCCGACGAATATGTAGAGCATGGAAATGTGGATGTGTTGCGAAAAGAACTTGGCATCGACGGCAAATCCGTAACAGACAAAATTTTAACAGTTATGAAAGAAATGAAAAATGGAAGGCAGAAGTCATTATGAAAGAGAGATTGGATGTACTGTTGGTACAACGTGGGCTTGCGCCCTCCCGAGAAAAAGCAAAAGCCATGATTATGGAAGGAAATGTTTTTGTAGCAGGTCAGCGGGAGGACAAAGCCGGAACTTCTTTTGATGATAAAGCAGAGATAGAGGTCCGTGGAAATACTTTGAAGTATGTGAGCCGGGGAGGGCTGAAATTGGAAAAGGCAATTGAAAATTTCGCCATTGATCTGACAGATAAAATCTGTATGGATATCGGGGCATCTACAGGAGGCTTCACGGACTGTATGCTGCAAAATGGAGCGGGAAAAGTCTATGCCGTGGATGTAGGATACGGCCAGTTTGCTTGGAAGCTGAGGCAGGATGCACGAGTAGTATGTATGGAAAAGACAAATATCCGCTATGTGACGCCAGAGGATATTTCAGAGGTGTTGGATTTTGCATCGGTGGATGTTTCTTTTATTTCGCTGACTAAGGTGCTTCCAGCAGCAAAAGAGCTGCTTCGGGAACAGGGAGAAATGATATGTCTGATTAAGCCTCAGTTTGAAGCAGGAAGAGAAAAAGTAGGGAAAAAGGGAGTGGTCCGGGAGCCTTTCATACACCAGGAAGTGATTGAAAAAATCATTGCTTTTTCGAGAAAAATTGGCTTTGGGGTATGTGGTTTGGATTTTTCCCCGATTCGGGGGCCAGAGGGAAATATCGAGTATTTGATACATATCCAAAAAGGTACGGAAGGTCAGGAGGAAATGGTGGATACGGCGGCTGTGGTATCACAGGCGCATGGGACACTGACATAGGAAAATGAAGCATTTTTATATTATTGCAAATCCTAGGCGGGATGAACAGTTAGGATTGACGAAAAAAATTCATGAATTTATTATAAAGAATGGCGGTGTCTGCAGCTATCAGGTTAACCGAGAGCAGGAGGGAGTTCTTTTTGATACAGAACAAATCCCCGATGATACGGAATGTATACTAGTGGTAGGTGGAGATGGCACATTGCTTGGCGCAGCAAGAAATATGGCCAAACGGAATATTCCCCTCATTGGGGTGAATACCGGGCATTTGGGATATCTTTGTGAGCTGGAAGCAGATACTGCGATACAGGGGGTAAGAAGTCTTCTGACAGAGGATGACTATGCTATAGAAAAAAGAATGCTGTTGTCTGGGTTTTGCATTACCAGAGAAGGAAAAACCAGTGAGGAAACGGCGTTCAATGATATTGTAATTCACCGAAGCGGCAGGCTTCAGGTGGTGGATTTGATTATTTCTGTTAATGGGGAATATTTGAATACTTACAGTGCAGATGGCATGATTATTGCAACGCCCACAGGATCTACCGGATATAGTATGTCAGCAGGCGGTCCCATTGTGGACCCCAAAGCCAGTCTCCTTTTGGTTACCCCCATCAGTCCTCATACCTTAAATGCAAAAAGTATTGTGCTGGGGGCGGAGGATGAGATTACCATAGAAGTAGCAAAGCGGAATGAAGAATTAGAAGAAGAGCTGGAGGTCAGCTTTGATGGGCGCCATGTAGGGATTCTCCATGCAGGAGAGAAAATTATTGTAAAGAAAGCCAAGGTATGTGCCAGGATTTTGAAATTAAGCCGATTAAGTTTTTTAGAGAGGCTTCGGAAAAAATTACAGGGATATACGTAACAGCCATTGTGGGAGGAAGAGATGAAGTCAAAGCGTCATGCAAAAATTTTGGAAATTATTTCGAAATATAGTATTGAGACTCAGGAGGAGCTTTCCGACCATCTGGAGCAGGCAGGGTTTCATGTAACCCAAGCTACTGTGTCCAGGGATATCCGGGAATTAAAATTGACAAAGGTGGCCAATCAGGAAGGCCGTCAGAAATATATTTCACTCAATGAAAATCAGGTGGATATGAGTGAAAAATATACTCGTGTCTTTCGGGCAGGGTTTGTTTCCATGGATATGGCGCAGAATATTCTGGTAATTCGGACGGTTTCCGGTATGGCTATGGCAGTTGCGGCGGCTTTGGATACTATGGACTGCCATGAAATCGTAGGGAGTATTGCAGGAGATGATACGATTATGTGTGCAGTGCGTACCGTGGAGGATACGGAAAATTTAATGGAAAGGCTGCGTAAGATTATGGAAGACTAACTGGGCTATGAGGAGCCAGGGAAAAAATAGCAGTTGCCTAAAAATGATAAAAGAAAAAGGAGAAAATATGTTAGTAAGTCTGCATGTAAAAAATCTGGCGTTGATGGAGGAGGCAGAGGTGGAATTTGGCGCTGGCCTGAATATTCTTTCTGGGGAGACTGGGGCTGGGAAATCTATTATCATCGGTTCTATCAATCTTGCATTGGGAGAAAAAGCGCCGAAAGAAATGCTGCGAGAGCAGGCAGAGTACGCATTGGTGGAGTTAATTTTTCGGGTAGAGAATGAGGAACAGAAAAAGCTGTTGGCAGAAATGGATATTTTTCCAGAGAATGATGAGGTTATTATGTCCCGAAAGATTACTCCCTCCCGAAGTATTGGAAAAATCAATTCTGAGACAGTTTCTGCTTCTTGTATGAGAAAGGCAGCGTCATTTCTGATAGATATTCACGGACAACACGAGCATCAGTCACTACTCCACAAAAAAAAGCATCTGGAAATTTTAGATGAATATGGAAAAGATCAGCTAGAAGAAAAAAAGAAAATCTTAAAACAGCGTTACCAGGAGTTTCAGGCCATTCAGGAGGAAAAAGAGCAGGCTCTTTCCGAAGGGGAAGGCCGGGAGCGGGAGATGTCGTTTTTGGAATATGAAATACAGGAAATTGAGGATGCTAATTTGATTCCTGGAGAGGATGAAGAGTTAGAGACATCTTATCGGAAAATGGCAAATAACCGCAAAATCATGGAAGCAGCCGGAGGCGCCTATGAGATGACCGGAGGAAGCGGCAGTGCCACAGAGCAGCTTGGACGGGCTCTTAGAGAATTGCAAACCGTAGCAGAGTATGATCCGAAGCTTTTGGGGTTAAGTGATCAGCTTGGGGAAGTGGACAGTCTTTTAAATGATTTTAACAGGGAGCTGTCTGGGTATATTTCAGAAGAGGAATTTGACGAAGAGACCTTTTTTGAAGTGGAAAAACGTTTGGATGAGGTGAACCATTTAAAGGATAAATTTGGCGGTAGCATTGAGGGGGTTTTACAAGCAAAGGAAGAGAAGAAACAAAAATATAACCGTTTGAAAGATTATGAAAAATATTTGGAGCAATTGCAAAAGCGGTTGGAAAAATCGGAATCTGCTTTGCAAAAGGTTTCTAAGGAGGTTTCAAAAATTCGGAAAAAGTATGCCAAAGAATTGGCAAAACAGGTGCAAGCTGCACTGGTGGATTTGAATTTTTTGGATGTTAATTTTACCATGGAATTAAAAGAGACAAAAGGTTTTACCGCCAATGGGATGGATGAGGCAGAATTTTTGATTTCCACGAATCCAGGGGAGCCTTTAAAGCCTTTGGGAAAGATTGCATCAGGGGGTGAATTAAGTCGTATCATGCTTGCCATTAAAACAATTTTGGCAGAAAGTGATCAGATTGAGACCTTGATTTTTGATGAAATAGATGCAGGGATCAGCGGAAGAACTGCGCAGATGGTGGCAGAAAAAATGAATGTGATCGGCAAAAATCATCAGGTAATTTGCATTACCCATCTTCCTCAGATTGCAGCTATGGCTGATTACCATTTTTTAATCCGCAAGGACGTGGTCAATCATGTGACCGTTTCAAATATCTCTCTGTTAGAAGAGGCAGAAAGTATCACAGAGCTGGGCCGCATGTTAGGGGGCGTGAAAATTACAGATAAAGTAATGGAAAGTGCCCGTGAAATGAAGGAGCTTGCCGTAACTGTAAAAAAATCCCCAAAATAACCAGTAGAAAAATTTTAAAAAATTCCAGATTGAAATACCACAAAATTTCACATACTAAAGAGGATTTCAACTTGAAGGATGTGAAATGATGAAAGAGAAAAGACTGGCAAGGTTCCAGAAATGGATAGCCCAGGGGAGTTTGATTGCGGGCGCATGTTGGGGGATCTTTTTTTCTTTTTCTTTTATGGAGGAATCCATTCCTGATAAAATCTGGATAGAAAAAGGAGAGGAAGAAAATTTTGATTTTCATTTGCCTGTGACTGGTGAAATGGAACAGAAGGGATTGGAAGTATTTGGCAATCAATCTCCCGTGGTAGAAAAGGATAAAATCAAGCTGGATTTGAATGAAAGCTTTTCCCTGAAATCCCAGGAGCAGGGAAGCTATTCCATAACATGCAGGCTCTTTGGATTGTTCCATATCAAAGAAGTTGCGGTGGAAGTGGTGGAAAAGGCTCAGGTAGTGCCTTGTGGGGTTCCAGTGGGAATTTATGTGAAAACAGATGGGATTTTGATTATTGGAACGGGAACTGTAACGGGAAGTGATGGCATGAATTATGAGCCAGCAGAAAATCTTGTAAAAAGCGGAGATTATGTGAAAACCGTGGACGAGCAGGTCATAGAGAGCAAAGAGGATTTGATTACAAAAATAAACCAGAGCCAGGGGAATCCTGTCATACTGGGAATTTTGCGCGGGAAGGAATACATTCAGCTAAAATTACAGCCTGTGCAGGTTGCCGAGGATGAATATAAGCTGGGTATCTGGGTCAGGGATGACTTGGCGGGAGTAGGAACCTTGACTTTTTATGATGAGCAGGGGAATTATGGTGCGCTGGGACATCCAGTGAGTGACTTGGACACTGGAACCAAGGTAAGCATGGGGGAAGGAACCCTGTATGAAGCTGAGGTGGCCGGAATTACCAAGGGGGAAAAAGGTAATCCAGGAGAGATTGCTGGAGTGATTACCTATTTAGAACAATACCGCCTTGGTACTGTGGAAGAAAATACTAATGTGGGTATCTATGGAAATTTGGAAAAGACGCCTGAGAAAGTAGGAGCGGAAAATTATTTTCCAGTAGGGTTAAAGCAGGAGATAGAAGAAGGTGAAGCAACTATTATATCAACTGTTTCTGGGGAGCGTAAGGAGTATTCTGTTGTCATTACAGATATTGATTATAATAGTGAAAATAAGGGAATCTTATTTCAAGTGACAGATCCAGAACTGCTAAGTCTTACGGGAGGAATTGTGCAGGGAATGAGCGGAAGTCCCATCATTCAGAACGGCAAAGTCATCGGGGCAGTCACCCATGTGTTTGTCCAGGACGCTTCCAAGGGTTATGGAATTTTTATTGAAAATATGCTTGGGCATTGATTGCGGACTCTTTGGAGTCCGCTTTTTATCTTATAGGAAAGACTGTGTTACTGTAAAGTGTTAAAGTCCATGACTTTCCTATAAGATAAAAATATTTAACCGCCGGAGTAATACCATGCAGAACCGCCTTTGCCCTCGTATGATAAGTCTGGGCAGTTTATTTCATCATGCAGACATACCAACACTCTTAAAATTATGCACATTTTCTATGATTCACTTGAAATATTTGACATTTCATCTGATACAGTATCATTTTCAGCCATAGGCATATTATTGGTATCTTGCTTTGCATTTTCAGTTGGTGCTTCTGTCGGCTTAGAAATTTCCAAGGACATGGTTGTTTCCATTCCTCCAATACTCATTGTCATTACAAGCACTCTTGAACCGTCTGGCTTAACAATAATTTCTGTCTTTGATTCAGATTCTTGTTTATCTACTTGCTCCAATTCCTCGTCTGATACGTCGTTATCCTCCTGCTCCAATAATGGATTTGTTGATTTAAGTGCCTCATAAATATCCTGCACATTTGCATTCTGCCTTGTATCTTGGGGTGCAGACACCTCTGCTGCCTGTTTTTGTGGGTAAAATTGTCCAACCCTGCTCTTGTTGTGTTTATTTGTTGATACATTGTTTTGATAATAATTCTGTCCAATTCCGCTAATACTCATTTTTCAAATCCTCCATTGTTATCAATATTTTTTCTGCGGTTCTTCTGCCATTCAGAGTCACTTTTCCCCCTTATGATAAGTCCGGACAATTCATTTCTCAATGTTCTTCTCTTTTGTAATTAAAATTTGCCCCCATTAGAGAAATTAAAATATCTGCCTGTAATCCCATATTATTTACTTCGTTTAATGCCGGGGCATTTAACTCTTTTACTTGTGGACTATCAGAGTACATCGCTTTATGTTTTCTTTTCTTTGGTTTTTCTTCATCATCGCCCCAGTCAAATTCCAAATAGTAGCCACCTGTCCCGTCCTCATGGATAAATACGCCATTGCTTTTTACCTCTCCGCCAGTCAATTTACTTGACCACGGTATATCTTCGATTGATTTATACACTTTCTGCCTAAAAGCACTATCATTTTTCATTCTTAGTAAGGTTTTCTTTGAGATAATCACATTCCGCCCACCGTGCATATCATATTTTTCCAACATTGCAGTATCATACATTTCCGCTTCTGTATCTGTTTTTTCGCAACTGTAATCGACAACAACCGTATTAACATTAAATTTTTCGTCCAGAAATTTTTTCATTTCTGCAATATCCGTGTCCTCATTTACCTGCTGCAAAAGTTTTTCAAATTCATCTCCACACTTTATTCCTTTATCCAATATGGTATTGGTATTTCCTTGTGCCGCAATACTGCTTAGTAATTCAAGCGACTGTATATCCATATCTTTAAAACCTCCTTTTCACTGAATATATTACTCCGGCGGTTAAATATCACAACATTTTGCTTGCCCAAATCTCCATCTGCCGCGATATTTAACCGCCGGAGTAATATTTCTCTTTAACACAACCTTACCGCCAAGCAGAACCGCTTATAACAAATTCCATTCATACAGCCGTGCAGCTTAAAGCAAGCTCTGTTGATACCGTTTATCTAACTCGGCTTTTTCCAACTGCTCTTTTCTCTCTAATGCACGTTTCGCTGCCAATCTCTGATTTCGCTCCTGTTCTTTTATCAATGTGGACATTTTTGGAAGAATACTTTGGGATAGTTCTGGATTGTTTTCCAGTTTTTCCTCCAACGCAGGCGGAACAACTA
>ERZ778518.329-NODE-329-length-48012-cov-9.434785_pt1 | contig 48012 bp, 50 predicted proteins | sample MGYA00510340_ERZ778518 | MGnify/ENA primary metagenome ERZ778518 (study PRJEB29527, sample SAMN07138967) | mouse gut metagenome | material: feces | host: mouse | place: China:Nanjing | collected 2016-01-25 ...
AATCCTATAGACAGTTCTTTCACTTATGCCGGCTTTTTGAGCTATTTGCCTAATTGATAAACTTTTAGAATCCCTAAGCATTCTTACCACACTTTCCCAAACCAGCTTGTCTTGAGGCTTTTTAGCATTAGGTCCATATTTGATTTCTCTACCTTTATATACACCATTAGATTTTGCTATCTCAATGCCCTCACGTTGCCGTGCTTTTATTCTTTTACGTTCTTCTTCAGCTTGATATTTAAAAACGGCCAACATCATCTCCGTAAACATTGCTCTCAGACCGGGGTTAGGTATTTGACTAAAATCTGGTAATTCAGGAGTAATTAAAGTAGCTCCTTTAGTATGTATCTGCTGAATAATATAACCAATATCTTTAGCATTGCGTCCTAAGCGGTCTAAAGCAGCTACATACACAATATCTCCTTTACGGATAAAATTGAGCATTGACTTAAGTTGTATTCTTGCTTCAATAGTCGCACCTGATACCTTTTCCTTAAAGATCATATCATCTTTAATTCCATATTTATGAAGCGTTTCAATTTGTCTAGCTAAATTTTGATCTTTCGAACTAACTCTTGCATACCCAATCTTAGCCATTATTAGTATCTTCTTGAGAAATCTTATTCAGTTGATCTAAACTTTCAGCAATAGCAGCAATTGCTGGAATAAAAGAATCTTTTAAAAAATAAGAATCACAAGCATTGCCTTCCATCTCAAATACCCACATACTTGTTTCTTCATGTTGAATGATGTATCCGAGTGGGACATCATTAAAATAAATATCTAACTGGTTCGGATCTCTTACTTTTAAAAATAGACCTCCATCAGCAGGTTGTAGATTAGCTACCTCAACATTTGTATCCGATCTTTTAATTTCAAATTTTGAATTTACTAGTTTAAGTTTATTTTCTTATTCTTAACCTTATTAATTTCAATTTGTACATCTTCCGCATTTTTCATTAATAAACCCCAATCTGTTAATACCTCTCGCTAATTAAATCTATACTTTTTATGTTTCACTTCATTTTCTCCTTACATGCTCATTAGATACATAATCCCTCCAATCAAAACTGAAGACAAAAAAGCAAAGAAGTACATCTCTTTACTTTGTTTCTTTACAGGAGACATCGCTAATCGAAAATACTTATAATTACTACAAAAAAGTATCATAATCAAAATAATAATTTTTTTAATCATATTAACCTGACGCTCTTTTATTTCTAATCAAAAAGATAATTGATTACTTAAACTTATATGTTTTTCTGTTGAGGTTTCTTAATATAGACATACATATATGTTTCATCATTGTTTACTTGTATTCCTTTAACCGTTGCTTTTCTATATAGAAAAACATTCTTATTTTCCACTCCTTCTTTTTTCTCAACAGTTACATGCTCATAGAGCTTACCATCATACCAAACGGATACTTCTTTATCAGAAAAAGCATCATTCCAGTCCAACCCCTTAATAAGTTTCACTAACGTCTTAGGATCTACATTAGCTTCAAATTGCTGAGTTTCTACCCATTTTTGACCATATTTTCCTAAAAGCGCCTTCTTTAAATTGCTATTACTCAATAACATAGAAATATACATGAGCAAGATTAATTGAGCGCAAAAAAATCCAACTATAATAAAATTTCGCTTAACACCAATTTTTACCATAAAAATTGGAGCGAATAATATTGCTATAACTACTCCAGCACTACATAGCAATGCTATCATCGAATTGTTATTTATCCATACAAGAAAATTTTCCATCATTGTATTTATCATTTTATTGATTAAAGCTCACTTTCATAGATTCATCTCTAATGGCTCTTCCCGTCCTATAGTCAAACTTGTATCCCGGTTGAACATTATAAATATAAACATTATAGTTTAGCATCCCGTCAATTGATGTGGCCTGAAGGTTAACTCCTCTGGCCATTTTTTCATTTTCTCTAAAAATTGGTGTAGCTTGATAAATAACTTTTTGTCCTGACATTAAAGCCTCTCTTACTTGGCTTTCATAATATGTTTGAACACGTTGGTTTGCAAAAGCTGTTTGAGTAAATAAGTTTTTCGGATTATTTAGGTCTCCATTATTTCTACCGGTATAAATACCAAATTTATTTATTCCACCTGATAATGAATAAGCAATCAGATGTCCTCTATTGTAAATCTCTGCTCCCGGTCTATTGCCGTGCCAGCCTGTAGGACGCCAGATTTGACGCGTTCTATTACTATGCTTAACTATATTATTTTGATCTAAAAACGCTGTAACAGGCTTACTAGTGCGATTTAATGAATCTAAATTTTGATAATATATTCTATTTTCTTTCCATTTTTTATTAAGTGTAGAATTATTATTATTCACAAAAACTACAGCGCTTTCACCGCTTTTATACTCCATATTTGCTAATTTGGTGTATTCTTTTTGACTTAATCCACCAAACTTGGTATTTGAGACTTGCTCTGACTTAACATTATTGTTGCTATTTTTAGAAAAATTGGCATTAAAAGAGCAGCCACAACTTAATAAAGTCACGGCTGCTAGCAGTCCCATTAACTTTTTACTTTTTTTCACTATTAAAATTCACCTTTCTTTTCCCACTAATTACTCTTATCGCCATTAATCTATATCTTTATTATTGCCACTTTTTGATGTATTGATATCTTTAAACTTTGTTCCAAATATCATCAAATTTTGAAAAATGTCTGATACAAAAAATACTAATATCAATCGAAACCAATTCGGTGGCACTTTAAATGATAAGAAACTTCCCATTAAGATAAAAATTATCACAAAAATATTAAACGCAGACATACCTAATGCTGTAATTCGCAGTATTTTAACAAACTTTTCTAACATCCTTTACCTCTTTAATTCTTACTCTTTCTTACTCCATTTAACACATAAGAGACCGTCTCGTTTTAATTCAACATACTTACCATACTTTTCCATAATATTCCGCGCATCAAATCCATGTGGTACTACTATGGAATAGTTATTGACTGTTTTATAAACTTCTATGTCCTTCTTATTAAAGCCCTCAGATACAAGATCTTGAACAAAGTTTTCTATGCCGGTCTTGCTATCATAATCAAATAACCACTTATGCGTAATTGCATTCTCTGGTCTCATTGCAAAACTTGTTACTTTTGCTTCTATCTTAGTAGCTAAAAAATCAGGATGGTCTAAGAGATAATGTTGAAGATCCTTTATAGCTTTTTCATTATTTCTTTCATTAATATTTATATAAAAACGACTTAATTCATTAAGTACACCTTCATTTACAAAAGCTACGAATTTTAACGATAGCTCTTCAACAGATTTATTAGTTAAGAAAGACATACTTCTTTGCTTAAAGTTAGTAATGTTTTCATTATCTTTATTCCTAGAAGTAAAGATAACTCCCTTCATAATTCTTTTTCTCCCCTCTTTTATATCCTTTTGTATAAAGCGTTTTTACCCGCATTATCAATTTTCAATTTTTATTAATTTAATAGATTCAGAATCAGCACCACAATACGGACAGCTAACGGTTCCTCTATCCATATATTCGGCAAGAGCACAAACATCTAGACACATCAAATAATCACATTCATCACATCGAAATAAAGATAAATTTTCCATAATTTTCCTAATAACCCTTCCTATAGTTCTTCTTAAGTAACTCAAAAATTTCTTTAGTCAGCCAAATAGTTGGTGGCTTTGAACCATATTTCTTTTCAAGTTCTTTAAGCTTCAGTCCCCATTCAGATCTAATTTTTGAAATCCCTGCAATATCTAATTGTGTAGCAAACATAGCACTATAAGGAATAGTTATATTTTTTATATCCTCAGCAGAATTAATATTAATTGGTGATTTAATTCTTTTATGAATAAGCCCCGTAATTGTATCAGTTACAATCAATGTATTTTCGTTTATTGGAATATAAACTATTTCTATTCCTTTTATCTCTACTACTATCCCTATAGCTTTTTTCCATCCATCTTTAGAGATTATTCCTAAAGAAGCAGGATCTTTTTGGTAATTAAATGATACATATTTTTCACTCATATCTATTTTTCCTAATCATTCAATATTCCAAAAATTATTAATATCCAGCCAAAAGATATAACTACCCCTAATAGATTTACACTAACTGTTATATACTTTTCCCAATTAATAGGAAATTGATCTTTAATAGTATTAATTCTCATGGATGCAACTACATATCCAAACGTGATCAACCATTGTATAAGTATTATTTTTTCCATTACTTTTCTTTACTTTCTATAAACTATCTTTTGATAACTACCGAACCTACGCTATTTAATACTCATTCCTATTATTTTTATTAAAGATTACTAATACCCTCATCAGCATCTAGCCATTTTTTAGTTTTATTGAAATCAAATCGACCCTTTTGAAGATCTTCGTCACAATAAAATAGAAGATCCATTAGTACCTTACAATGTAAGCAATTATATTCTACATTTACATATTTTTTTGTATGTAACATATAGAACTGACACGCTCCCCAGATAATAGTTTCTCTTAACTCTTTATTATCACTAATCGTGCCACAGTTAGGACATTTTACTTTTTCAAATTCATAATCCTTGATTAAAGATATTTGTTCTTCTTTATCATCAAGAATCCAGTAATTTTTAGTAAGCCCAATATCTTCTTTTACTTGATGTATATCTTTAGCATCTGCACCACAAATATAGCAAAAAAATCTACCCTCTAGCTTATCCTTTGCAACTTCCAAACTATTAACCATCATGTACTGATTACAATCATCACATTTTAAAAATACTGTATCTTTCATCTCTATTTTTTCCTTTCATCGACTATAGACATGACCGTTAATCTTAATATATGTATCACCTATTAATTCTATGCTATCCCCTATTTTTATTTTGTCGTAAATCTTTTTAGGAACAGCAATTACTTTGTCATCAACCTTTATCCATTTCATATCCTTTTTCTGAGCCTCTTGCTTTATTTGGCTAGCTTCATGGTGATTTGAATGCCAGAACCACCATGGCATCCAAGGATAATAATATGTAAACATTGGGTGACTATAGTAAGTATCACGATATCCACGCCAATATAAGTAATCTGACCTATGATCGTTGCTACTTAAAGACTGATATGTATTTGTTTTCTTTGCAGTTTCTATACTTTTAGTAACTTTGGAAGTCTGTGGCAAACGACTAGCAGCTTTTGATGTTGGAGAAACAGCTTTATTAGTTGTCCTTACACCTGATACCGACTTATCTCTTATTCCCTTACTACCAGTAATTCCTTTTCCAGTAGTTGTATGTACTCCCGAATTATGAGTGACATTTGAATGAGGTGTAGACGTATGAGGGGAAGTAGCGGGACGTGAACTAGGATGTACTGTAGGATGACTTGCAGGATGGGAGCTAGGGTGCGAAGTTGGATGAGATGAATGAGTTGCAGCATAGATATTTTGGCTCCCTATGCTTAGCGAAACACTTGTTAAAGCCAAAATTAGCGCTATTTTATTTTTAGAACTCATTACTCTTTCTCCGTTACCTTTCCTTTAACTATCGGTTGGTTATACATAGTGTAAGGTGACCGATAGATTAAATATCCACCATTGGTTACTTTGACATATGGATTTTCTAAATTGGGAACAATAATTTCTTGATAACGATCAGTATTACTCTGTAAATTGACTTTTTCCAATTTCCCGTCTTTATAGAACCCCAATGAATAATATTGGTGTTTAATATCATCAATTGCTCTAGCTTCAAAATACGCTAGTTTATATGTCTTATCATTGTCTGACAAAATTTTTTCACTATCACTAGCAGACGTATCATTATCGGAATCATATGCAGAACACCCAGCCATTAATGAGCTACAGCTTAATGCAATTCCAATTAAAGCTATTACTTTTTTATTCTTTTCCTTCATCTTCCAACTCCTTTATTAGTCTCTCCAGATCTTCCATAAAATCATCATCATCAGAATATAATTCCTTCAACATACCCACTAGTTCTTTGGTATTCTCGTGCATTTCTACACTAACTTTATGAAGATCCACAATGACTTTCTTTAAATCAACAGGTGGTTCCGGAATGAAAGTGTCAACATATCTTGGAATGTTTAAATTAAAATCATTTTCTTTAATCTCATCAAAAGTAGCTAAATGAGAGTATCTTTCTTCATCATTTCTTCTATGTAAGGTATCTATAATGTGTTCAATATCCTTATCTCTAAGAATATTTTGCTTTTTTCCCTTTTCAAAGCCTTTAGAGGCGTCAATAAATAAAACATTTTTATTATCACTCTTTTTGCTCAATACCATAATTACTGTAGGAATAACATTATTAAGAAATAAGTTATGTGGTAAGCCTACTATTGCCTCTATTTGCCCGAACTCTAACAACTTTCTCCTTATAACTTCTTCTGCACCATTTCTGAATAAAATTCCATGTGGTAAAACTACAGCCATTCTTCCAGATTCCTGTAATTTATCTAAAGCAGTTAGGACAAAAGCATAATCCGCTTTAGCTTTTGGTGCTAACTTCCTATATGGCTTAAATCTCATTTCATCAATTAAGTCAGTCTTAGGACTCCACTTTAAAGAATATGGCGGATTCATAATAGCAGTTTCTACCGCCTTCTCTTCAATAGGCTTTTTAACAATAATACTGAATCTATCACTTGGTGTAAGACTGTAACTTCCCTTACTTTCCCTAGTCAACGAGTCTCCAAAAAATACAATAGCGTGCATATTTCTAATAGCTAAATTGAACAAAAGAAATGGCATTACTTCGCTTGACCACTCCTCACATACAAATACAGCATCTTTATTAGAGTTCCATCTCTCAATAGTTAAACTACCAGTACCTGCGCATAGATCTAAATTAGACGCTGTACTTCCCAATATTTCATTCATCAACTTACCAATCTGCTTTGGTGTAAAATCCTGTTTTTTATCTTTTCGATCAGCATATTTTTCTTGAAAGTAATCAGCAAACCAGTCAAAAGATAAATCATCCTCATGTTTTAAAAACTCTTCAAATAATTCATTAGGATCTTTTTCTAATCTTTCCATCAATTTCATTGGTACTTCAAAATCCTCTTGTGTACCAATAATTTCATTAATAATTTCTTTTGTTAAAGCCATTATTTTTCCTCTCTTTGAACATCAACTAGTTCTATTGCGACTAACATTTCCGGCAATGTTTCGATCCAATCTTCACATTCACACACTTCACCTTTATCATTTACTAAATTTGCTTGATACCATTTTTTCTTAAATTCACCTTCTCCAAGATATTTAAATTCAAAATCAAGTTTACTTGTGCTTTCCTTAAGCAATTCCGCTAAGGTATCAGCATCTTCAAACTCAGAAAGGAGATCAGTAAACGTTGTGTTACCGCCAATTTCTACATAAGCTGTTCCTTTGTACTCCCATTGTTGAAATGTTAATTTTATTGTTTTTTTAGAAAAATAATTTGTAAGGTTAGGATCAAATGATTTCATTTATTTTCCTCTTACTCTAAACCAAATCTAAAACAATCCATTTCTTTAAGAGCTGTATCACGACCATATGAGTATGCTTGTTTTTCAAGCATCTTCAAATCTTCTTCAGTTAAAGTTCCGTACTTTAATTTTTCATCTAGATTCATTTCTTTGTACAAAAAATGTTGTGTCATATTTAGTTCCTTTCTAATTTTTATCGGTTTATAGCCGTATTTAGCTAACCTTCGTCTTATTTTTTTAACATCGTTTAACTCTAAAACATGTATATTCAAAACTATTTAATTTACCTCTACTACAATGACCTTGCTGCTTTTTTTAGACTCTCAATACATTCATCTTTAGATACTAATTTATCAACTTCTCTTGTATCAAATCCTATAAATAAATGTTTTTTGTCATAGAGATAGCCAGCAAAAAATAGTTGACCAATAAAATTATCAAAAGGATATATATCGCTAAAGTAACCTACATCCCCACCTGCAGCATGTCTCAACCAACCTTTTGGATCACTATTTAATAGTTCAATATATCCATTTAATGTGAACCTATTGCCATTTTCTTTCTTTTTTCCAACTATAATTTTTCGTCCATACCACAGACGACTATAAACATATTGTTCCATTGTCCGCCTCACAATTTATAAATAATTATTTATTATTAATTATTTATAAATTATAATAAATAATTATTTATTTTAATGCAATGTTTTTTAATAAATAAAATTATTCAATCTCTCATGAGCAATTGAAAAGTATTCCTCATTAAGTTCTATACCAATAAAATCTCTATCCAATCTAAGTGCTGCTTCTCCAGTAGAGCCACTACCCATAAATGGATCTAGTACTACATCCCCCTCTTGAGATGAGTTGATAATGAAATTATTGATAATTGATACCGGCTTAACAGTTGGATGCTTATATTTATGTTTATCCTTCGTATTTAAGTGTGTGATGTAATATTTACGCTTTGTATGATATGTACCTTCCAATCTCACTCCTGTTTCTCGAGCAAAGAAAATATACTCTGTATCAGGTAGATATTTATTGTTACAAGCAGGAACAGGATTATCTTTGTGCCAGCTTAGTAAATTCCAATTACATTTCTTTTCTTCAAAATAATTTATTAATTGCTGTAATTGGTATTGTGAACAAAAGATATAAATATTTATTTTCTTCATAACCCGGCATAGTTCATCTAATATGTCATTGCTGAACCCATTGGTCATATATTCTATTTCTGCGTGCCACTTTCGATTTTTATAGCCAAAGGCTCCACCCCCCCCCACCTTCAGTCTTAACGATATACGGAGGGTCAGTTACAACTAAGTCAACTGACTTTTCAGGCAATTTTTTTAAAACTTCCATGCAATCATTATTAAAAATATTAATTTTATTAGTAATCATTGCTATCCTTTCAATTTTCAATATTTTTCACGAAAAAAAGGATCAATATTGATCCTTTTCTCTTTTATTTTCTATTTTTAACTTTCGTCCTATCTGTTCAACAACATCAACAGTAACAGCATTTCCAGCTTGTTTGTATAATTGTGAATTACTTATGCCGGCTTTTTTAGCTTTCTCAAATTGCGCATCTGTAAATCCCTGAAGCCGCCAGCATTCTTTAGGCGTAAGTTTTCTGATAGCCAAAGTACGGCCACTTTCAATTAAGACACCATGTCGATCTTGACTAGTTAAAGTAAATGTTGGGTCTTCACAATTTTTAAAACGCCGTCCGTTCTGACGTTTATTAATCCTATCTGGTGTTAAACAAGGCCTATATGCAATTTTAGGGATATTTCCACTTCCACCAGCCGCTTTCAGAGTAGCTGCAATACTATTTTTACTAAATACATTTTGTTCAAAATGCCACCCGTTTTTAGTAAGACCTTTTAGTGGTCTTTCGATTAAAACTTTAGGTTCTAATCCCCCACCTTGTGCAGTATTAAGTGTTGGCGATAATCCATTAGCACTATATATTCTTCCTCTTTGCGGATTACTAAATCCTTTTTGTTTGACTATATTTCCAACCTGTCTAACAGCTACTTTGTATGGTCTTTTATAGTCCGTTGCTGTCAAAGTAGGGGTACATCCCTTTGGAGAAAGTACTATTTGGCTTTGATGGGCTGGATCTTTTACTGACTTCTCATAAACTATTTTTGTCGAAGTAATGTCTCTACTTTTTCTTTGGATAGGAAATACTTGTCTGGTACTTGTTCCTCTAAGATGTCCGATAATATAGACTCTTTCTCGGTTTTGAGGGACGACATCGGAAGAGTTGAGAACTGCCCATTCAGCATCATACCCGACTTGGTCCATTTCAATGAGGACCCTTGCAAAATCCCAGCCTCCATTGCTGGATAAGAGAGCTTTAACATTCTCCATGATAAGTATGGTAGGTAACGCCTTCTCCCCCCCAATTCGCTCTTCAAGGCATCTGATAACCTCAAAGAACATGGAGCTTCTTCCACCTTTAACAATGCCGGTTTGTTTGCCTGCAATGCTGATGTCTTGGCATGGACTGCCGAAAGTCCAAATATCTGCTTCTGGTAACTCGATTCCTTTAACTTCTTTGATGTCATGTTCTGTATATTCTCCTTCTGTATTGTAAATTGCTTGATAACTTTTTCTTGCATACTTATCCCACTCTACATAGCCAACACATTGATGACCAGCCTTTTCTAGACCAGAACGAAAACCACCAATGCCGGCAAAAAAATCTATAAATTTCATAATTTTCTCCAAAATAAAAAACTCTTATAAAAAGAGTTTCGTAATTCCAATATTAATTTGTTTTAGTATTTGTCCTAGTGCACATTTCTGTAAAACTTTTTGGAAAAATCTCATTGCATTATTAGCCTTGATTTTCATGAACTACATGTACACTAAAATACCGTCTTTTGGGAGGAGAGCACCAAGTAGTGTTTATCACACTACAGAAATTAATATCCTACCCAATTTACGGAACTTTGCTCTATTCAAACTAACGTTACTACAGACTTTTAAATCCTACGACAAAATATTAGCTGTACAAGAGCACACTTCTAGTACCTTCCCTCTAGTTATAACTGTAAACATAGATTCAGATCACTTGATGATTATTCATATTTACTAAAAATTCTCTCTGAGAATACCAGATCGAAATCTTAATATACCAGATAACTATTTGGAACAAAGCAAAAAGTATGTTCTAGTTATGCTTCAAAACTTCTGTATAGCTCTTTTAGCTATACAGAATGCTTATTTACATATGACCAAAACATATTTTCCATAGTGCGGTATAGATATCCTTCATAGTCTTTTATGGGTTTACCTGTCTCTTCGCCAACCTTTATCGCATTAAAATATCGTTTAACGGTTAAACTAATCAAATCTCTCAATTCTGAATTTTCGTTATCAATTACTAAAAGACTAAGATTACTATCTTTTGGCCGTTGCTTAAGCATCTCTTTTTCAACAGATTTTTTGGCATTCAAAATAATCCCGATCAATTTATACATTTGAGCAGGAGTTTTACACCATGAAGCTAAAAAGGCTGTTGCATCATGATTAAGAATATAGCTACCATCCTCATCAGTTTTGGTCATAAAGAAGGCTGCAGAATGAACTAGTTCAGAATTTTGTTGTTCTTGTTCTTGTTGAGAATAATTTTTAGAAGAGAAGTCTAATGATGTATCAGTATGTATCTTATTAGTATCTAAGATAGTATGGTCTTGATTGTGTTCGATTTTCGAACTTCCGCTTGTATCAACGGTTTGAGCCTCTTTTTCTGGAAGTTCGATTTTCGAACTTCCGCTTGTATCAACGGTTTGAGCCTCTTTTTCTGGAAGTTCGATTTTCGAACTTCCGCTTGTATCAACGGTTTGAGTCTCTTTTTCTGGAACTGTATTTTTTACAGCTCCTTGTGGCTCTAAGGCTGGGGCGTCTTTCTTAATAAACTCATTTTTTGTCGTACTTTCTTGTGTAACTTGAAGATACACATCTTCTGCTGTAACTTCAGGTTTTAATAAATACAATCTATTTGGTTTATTTCGTCCCATTCTTTTTTGATAAAGTAAGCCCACTGAAATTAACCGGTCTTTTATTTTTCCTAATTTTTCTTTACCACAATTTAAGAGACGCATTAATTCGTCATTGGTAAAAATAAAGTAGATGTTTCCCTCTTCATCAAACCAATGATTTTTAATTGATATAGAATTTCTATCTTTGAGTAATGAGTATGCTACTCTATCATCATTCTTCAATTTTGCATACTTAGGATTTGTAAAAAGAACCTTAGGCATTTGATAAAATTTTTCTACATAAATTTCATTTACTTTATAAAAATTAGTTGGTTCTGTTGGTGTAGCAGACATATTTGTTACCTCATCTTTATAATTTTTTGTAACAAAAAAGCACCAGTAACAAGATTTAATAAAACCTTAGACTTGTACTGTTGCTTTCAATAAAGTATCTGCTATAATGAATTTAACAGTAACAAAGCCAGATGGAGTTTTTAGCAGCTTGTTACTTCTGAAGCAACGGTTTTACCAGAACCAATGCTTCTTTTTTTTGCTTTAAATGTTATCTCTATATTAACCCACCTTTTTATCCTTAGCAAGGTAGCCCTTACAGAGAGTAGCAAAATCAAATTAATTATAGCGTGAGATATAACAGAGACATTATGTCTCTGTTTTTTGTTACATAGTTTGTTCTTTCCAGTCAGGCGCATATCTATCCACAAAGCGCGCAATTTTATTAGGATGCAAATACATTTTTAATTCCGTATTACTTAATACTTGATTAGATACTTTTAGCCAAAAACCCAAGTCGCTAACTTGGTTAAAGGGTTCAGTATTTTGCAATAATTCAAACAACTTATGGAGCAGTGTCGCTCGCATTTTCTTTTGTTTTTTTGTTTGATACATTATTTTGGGTGAAACACTATCTTTACCTAAACCTAAATGTATATTTTTGCTTTTATAGTTAATCATTTGTACTTCATTCATTTTTTATTCCTTTAATTCAAACAAAAAACGCCATGTACTTCTCTATACATGGCGTTTTTAGCAATTACTGAGTTACTTCTTCCCAATCAGGACAATACTTTTCAACGAATAAGTTAATTCCATCTTCACTTAGATATTTTGCAAATTCTGACAATGACGGGATGTTTGCAGCTCCTCTTACCCAATAAGGACGTAAGGCATCTGTATCAGCAGCTCCATATGGTCGGGTATTATCAAGGTACAGTAGTAAATCATCGGTCATTTCACTACGAATTTCTTCTTTATCTTGATGACGATCAATTTCAGAGTACAGATATCCCATTGGATATTCTTCATCTAAATAATCTTGAATTTGTTCTCTAAGAGTATCTTGAACTGGTTCTACCCGTTCCATAAAATCATCAACCGCATCACTTAAAGTATCATTTGCTACAAGAGTTGGTGCATCTTGATTCAAAAATCTTCGGTTAATACCAGTTTGATCAACATATTCTTCAAAAGCTTTATCTGTTTTTTGATATAACTCAGATCGCATTAAATTTTGAACTTCATTTCTTAGTTCTTCTTTTTCCATAATTAAAACTCCCTAAATAAAATAAGAGTCTTAATATGGTTCAATGTATCTGTTCATATTATACCGTATCACTACATTTCAATGAGTAGATTTCTTAGCAATTTTCTTTAAATGTTTTATGGAGGCAACACACTTAATTTCTAATGGTACTAGTAACATACTAAAAAATATAACAGCAACTATTACACATCCCCAAATAGCTAATAATTGTATTCCAAGAGAGTTAATACTTAAATTATACGTAAGCATACATAAACCAATAAATCCCAAGGACATAAGAGTAGCATTCAGTAGTAAAACCGGACACAAAATTAAGGGATCATTCCACACTCGATTTTTGATTTTTACATATGTAGTTTGTGCATCAGAGCGTTCCTTATGAGTAAGCATATTAGTTTAAATTCTCCTGTGTAATGTCTACTTTGTTACCACCTAAAGGATCTTCTGTAAATACTTTAAAGTCTTGTTTATGGCTAGTATTAAAACGAGCTACAGTATAAGTTTGACCATTTGGGAAAAAGAACTCTACAGAATTTTTATCAGTTAGTACTTTCAAATTAATAGATTTTTGGTTTTTAAGTCCAGAATCAGCAATATATCCATTACCTGATCCTAAAAGTCCATCAAAGTAATAACTTGAAGCAGCTTGACCATTTCTTCCTCTATCTAATTCGCCAGATCTTGTCTTCACATTATACTTACCGTTGCTTGGATCATAATTAAATCTTACGTAATCCTTACCTTGCCAAATATCAATGTAAATGCGTCCTGTATAGTTACCTTTAGTATTATAGAAATGAAGATTGTAGGCTTTATTTACAGATAAGTTTGGTACGTCAAATAGATTATGAATTAATCCATTAGTATCTCTTCCATTAGTAAATGGTCGATTAGAACTCGCATTAACTCCGTTAATAGGTCGATCTTTAGATACTCCAGTATAACGTTTTACGTCTTTGCCTTGACCAACAATTGGCGTTGACTTAATAGTTAAATCATTGTTCATTTCTAAATCTCTAGCTACAGAATATGATCCTAAACGTTTGGTAAATTCACTAGTTGCAGCTTCATCATTATGAACACCATTTGCAGTATAGCTCCAGTTACCAATCCATCCCATAGACTTAATGGTTTTTGCTGATTCAGATAAATCTGAACTACCGGAAAAGTTAGCGCCATAATAATCAGATCCTTGATCTAAACGCTTGGCATCAGTTTCAGGCGCAAAAAGCCCATTACTATCTAAGTGTCCTACAATGTAATAAGTTCCTGTAGTTTGTCCTGCATGTGGAGCTTTTGCACCAAAGAAGAGAACTTGTTTAGTTTGACCATTTGGTGTCTTCATTGTTCTTAGTACAGGACATTCTACTGGTGTAGTATCACGTAAGTCTACGCCTCGTAGATAAGTTCCCATCCCTACTTTAGATGCTCCATTTGGATCAGCTTTAGACCAGTTAATGCCATCCTTAGACTGATATACGCCGATTTCACTTCCTTCAGCAACATACATCAGCATTTTTCCATGCCAGTAAACAACAGCAGGATCACGTTCATCTACACGATTCTGGCTAGTCCAGCCCCATGAATGATCAATTACAGGGGATGCGTTATTTAGCACATGACTAAAGGTTTTTCCATTATCGCTAGACCATGCAGCCCAAATGTTTTGAGAACCGCCATCGTGCTTTTCAAGTCCAGAGAAGTAAGCAACTTGAGCACCTTTAGGTACACCCTTAATTTGTCCCTTGTTAATTAAAACTGTTCCAGTCCAAGCACTGGACCAAGTATAAGGTGCTTCAGGACCATCTGCTTTAATTGCTTCATTTTGTTGGGTAAAATGCACAAAATCTTTAGTTGTAGTATGATACCAATTTTGGTGACCAGCTTCATTAGGATCATCTGCCGTTTCAGAATGCAAGAAATATAAATCGTAATACTTGCCTTTTTCATTCCAAACAATACTTTGAAGATCATTGGACCACCCATCCTTAGTAGTTAGGTGATATACGCTCTCATGAGCTGTAGAAGTAATACTATCCGCATGAACAACATTACTTACTCCAGTTCCCGCACCTAAAGCTACCAATACGCTTGCTGAGAATACATATTTATTCAATTTCATGTTAAACTTTTCCTTTCTATTATCATATAAAAAAACGGCTTTCAGTTACATGAAAGTCGTTTTTAACACTAATATTGAATTCTTACTACGTCTCACTGTTTTCGTCACTGTTCAGAAGTACTACTTAATTTGTTTGTTCCTTCCAATCAGGAGCATAAGTTTCTACATACTCTATTAATTCATTATTACTCATAAGCTGTTCCTCATCTTACGTACACAACATAATTTTTTTGACTATCATTATCTGATTGAGCTTTTTTTAAATCATTGATTTTATTACTAATTTTTGAGTTGTTTTTTTGACTTGAATCTTTAGCTTTTTTCATATTTTTTCTCGTTTTCTAATAAAATTAATCTATGCTCCTGTTTCCGAATTTTTACATATTTTTTAAAATCTTGGTCAATTAAATTAACACTTCCTAAAAATAAAACTATTACAATTGGCAGAAGAAACCATTCCCGAAATTGATTAGTAACAGCTATAAATACAAGTTCAACTATCACTATAAGTAATAAAATAAGCAACAAATACCCCTCTGCTAAAAACATATCTTTATTTATTGAATTGTTTTTAACATAAAAACACGCCTCGGACTGTTGATGGTATTGATGTATTGCTTCTTTGTCATAAAGGTCATAATACTTAGTTTTATCTTCTAAAAAACTAAAGCCTCTTTCTCTTATCATCAAGTGTTTAACCAATTTTTTTACTTTTTGTAAAGTATAGCCAGCCAGATTAAATTTAACAAAGGCATCTCGTTCTTCAACACTAAGATTTAGTTCCATAACTAAATAATTAGCTAGGAACTTATAGTCAATATATTTTTCTAAAATCACAAATGGATAATTTTGATTACCATATGTTTGTATTAATTCCTTATTGCGCTCAATACTCATATCAATTTTTTTATCTAAATACTTGTTAACATAAGTTATATATTCTTCAGAAGTGAGCATTGACTTTATTTTGGGTTTTACATCAACTACAGTAGGAAGGAATTCTTGTGGCATTACTTTTCGTACATCCGATGCAGTTCTCATAATAATTCCTTTCTTTTAATTACCAAGCAAATGTAATAACTAAGTTTGCTAAATTTTCATATTTTTTTGAATTGGTTATCTCACACTTCAAAAGTATTGGCTCATATTTAAAACATAGGTATTGTTTTAAAGAATAGGCATCATCAGGTAACAAATCTATAAATAATTTCAATAAATCAAATGAATATATGGTTTCATTTCTATATTTTGGTATCAAAAATGAACCAATTGTGCGATTTATGTTTAAGGATTTTGCTAATCTCAGAACTTCTTTTTCAAATTTTTCACGATTATTATCTTTAGAGCAATTTTGTCGAACTTCCGATAAAACATCCCTAAGTACTAATTTATATTCATGATGGCCCTCTTCGGCTGCTTTCTTTAACTTATCGTCAATAATTGCTGTTACCCAAATCATTCTAGAATCCGCATCAGTAAAGTTTACGTAACGATTTAAATATATATTTTTTTGTTTACTTTCTTTACTAAGCTTTTCTAATTTTTCTTTTATATGACTTTGGGTTGTTACTCCTACTAATCCTTCCGTTACTACTTGATTAATCTTCATTCTATTGCCCTTTCTTATAAGCAAAATTGTCTCAACTATAAAAATTAAATATGCTTTTATTCGTTAAGTTCTAATTCCATACTTAATTTTTCTTGTCCTCTATCAAATCGCCAAATATAGGTCCAACGATCATCAATCCACTCTTTTTTTGTAATTAAATGATAATTTTTATCATAAATTAGGTATTTCCAATGTAAGTAATTATCTGAGCCTATCCATATATTTGCAGACCATACAATATCTTGTTCCTTAGTCATATTTAAGACTTTAGTCTCAAATTGATTCATAGGATTACTATTAAGCCAGCCATCAAAATCAATTAATAGTCCCCTGTGATGTTCAATTCCAGTAATTTGTGAGCTTATTAAATGAGTTCTATGCGTCTCGTTTTTCTTAAAAGATCCCGGAATTTTAGAATGTTCGTTTTCAGGATATCGTCTATCAGCAACTATATAACTAGCTTGCTTAACTCTTGCATTACTAGGCGCATCGCCGGGTTTCTTTGGAAAAACACCATATTCATAGTTACCATTTGTTTCTATCCAAGCTTTTCTGAAAGAATCTTTATCTACAATACCGTGACTAAACAAATTGGTAATTTTTCTACTAAATTTAAAGCCGGTATTTGCTGGAATATAGATAGCTGCAACATGCCATTTATCCGTGTGTTGCCAAATTGCAGAACTTCTTGGAACTTGATCTAATGCGCTTTTTAATCCAGAAACATTATTGATTGAAAAACTTTTAACTTCATATACCGATGTTGGTCCCATACGAGCATAGGCTAAGTAGCGATTAAATTTTTTTAGTGCTTCTTCATAAGAAATGAGTTGATTATATTGTCTTCCGTAAATATCTAAAACGTTTTCCATTAGAGACTTCCTTTATCATTGCCGGCTGTAAAGGCTGCAACCTCAGCGCCTACAGCTTTTCTGGTATCGGCATTTTCTGCTGCTCTAGTGGCTTGAACTCGTTTAGCCGCATTTTCTAAAGCAGCATTTAATTTTTTGAAATTGTGTCTTCTTGTACGACTATCATCTATTTTTTTAACATCTACATTATCTTTAAAGATAGGTCCATATTGATTAGCAACTGCCCACTCTGGGTATTGACCAATAATTGGTATTAATTCAGTTAAGTGTGTATCTTTTGTTGGCAATTTAGCTGGGATTGGATAATTGTACCTAGTTTCTTCATCGCCTAAGCCCACACTATCATCCATTTCAGCCATAATTTCTTCTCTAGTAAATAAGTAGTCACGATGTCCGAATTTCTTCTCTAAGCTATCGTTTAGTGCGTACAAAACATCATCAGATAAGTATGGTGTATTACCATGTTGCAAATTACGTGGACCGTGCATTGCTGAATAAAACTCACCGGGTTGTGAAATTAATGAGAGATTAACTTTACTTGCTGGCAAAGCTATATCTGATTCAATAGGTTCTGTAACCCCTAAAGAAACACGGCCTGTAATATTTGCTGTAATACGACCGGGAACTTTTTCTTTACGAGCAGTTTGGTTAGCAAGCAACATACGAATACCTGTTGACCGTGCCATTTTTGCAAGATACTCAAACGCATCTGTCATACTCTTTTCTGCAAGTTCACTCGCTTTTAAGAAATTATCAGAATCGGTTAAAGCTGAAAATTCGTCACAGATCGCTAAAATTTCAGGCAATGCTTCATCTGGATATTTTCTGTTAAATTCTGCTAGCTTAGAGACACCTCTTTGCTTAAACAGTTCAATTCGTCTTCGACATTCTTTAACTAAATGCTGTACAACTCCTCGAGCGTAATCTATATCCCCGGAACCGTCAGCAGGTTGTGCAGCAACGAACGGATTAGGGTGATAAGCTGGAGCGCCCGGATTATCCGTTCTCATAAACTCAAATGAGTTTCCTTTTCCATCAATAAAATAAATTCTTAAATGATCGGGATCTGTCGCACTCATAATCGAATATAGAATGTTCATAATCAACACAGTTTTACCGGTACCAGTCTTACCAAAAAGCATTGCATGTGGGTTTTTATCGCCCAAATTAAAGTCGATAGTGTTTCCTAGTCCATCTACACCGGCAATTCCTGAGATAATGTCTGATGTTCCCTTAGGACGGTTTAAAATCATCTTTCTAAAGTCAACAGGGATGTTAACCTTATTGACCATTGTGATTAACAAATTACCCTTTTCAATTCTAAAAACTGGAATATCGTTAATCTTCATAAAGTTAGCTAAGCCTTCTTGAAGTTTATTCCAGTCCAGAGGAAGATTAGCTGATCGAGATAGAGTATATTCATAAACTGCAGTATTTCCACCAACCAAAACTCTTTCAAAACTTACATTCATTTTGGCTCTTGTCAAAAAGTCAGTAATGTCAGCTACTCTATCCTTAGCTACAGCTACAGCTTTTTCCGTTAACATTTCAACAGTTTCACCTGTATCTGGATCAACAGGTTCAGGGACAACACTTAAGTCAAGATTTTGTTGTGTCTTGTATTTTGCATTTAGCGTTGTAAAGTCTGGAGTATACTTACTTTTTGCTGATTTTTTAATCTTTTCATAGACTGCAGCCGGTGTTAAATGGATAAAATAGCTTACTGTACTTGTGTACATATTTTTAATGGCTGAAATAGAACCATCTCCACCATTAGCAACTCTTTTGTCACTAGAAAATGGATTTGAAAAAATGCTCAACCAACTTCCTAAAGCGTCTCCAGCATTATATGGAACATCAGAGTCAAAAATATATCCGCCTTTTTCGGGGTTCAAAATAGGATCTTCTTGGAAACGGATACTTGAAGCAGATAATCTTAATCCCAGTCCCCTCAGTTGCTGTTCAATTAATTGATCAGTTTGCGTTTCTCTAGATTGTTTAACGCTTAATTGGGCATGTCTAACACCATTTACTGTTCTAATAGTTGCATGAGTATTACGGAAGGCTAAAGCTGCAGCTTTAATTTTTTGATTTTGAACTGTACCACCTTGACCATTGTCAAATTTGTGACCAGTATCATCTTTTTCTTGAAGAGCATCAAAATAACTATCACTAACATTTTCTTTAATTTTTGCTATATAAAGTTTTGCCTGAACATAGTCAAAAAATGGAGTTTGATATCCTAAGAAGTATCTAAATGCTAGCATTGGAAACATAAAGAATGTTCTTACTACAATATTAAGACATCGGCTAAACTTGATTCTCCAAATTAAACTCTGAATCCATATTAAAACACCGGGAACCCAAACTAGTATGAATGCTCTCATGTAAACTGGAATCCAATTATTAAAGAAATTAATGACCTTTTTTGCAATATTAGCGATACTTATTTTCAGATCTGCTATCCACTTAGAATTGGTAATAAAGCTAAATATGAAGTCAAAATAAGATCCTACAGTTTTAACCATTGGAATTTTTTTAATAAATAACCATCCTACATATAGTAGTGCAAGAATACCTATGGCAATTCCAATTTTAAGAGCAACTTTCCAAACTCTGTCTAAATCTGCTCTCTTATAGCTTATATGAGTCAACTGAATAAAAATAAAGAATGCACCCAAAGAAACAGATAAAGGTAAAATCCAATAAAAGATCAAATCTAAAATTTGATTACTTGTCATTTACTTTATTCACCGATCCCTTCATCTCTAGTTTCATAACATAATTTCTAATGGTATAAGTATTTGTTTTCGTATAAGTGAAAAACACCACAGAAGGAGTTGCCTTAAGTGGTGTTATATCTATACTATTTCGAGAAAAAATTTCTTTTAATTTTTGATAACCATTTCTTGTTGCATAAACAGCAACATACCCATTTTTGGTTTTTCCTAAAACTAATTCCTTTTTAGCATGACTAATTGCCTTATGTATCCCCTGTAAAGACGCATAGTTGAATTTAGTAGTAGGATAACTATCTTCTAAGAAAAATTGCTTAGGCGGCATTTTTTTAGCTTCAGCGGCTTTTTTTGTCGCTGTCTGCTCTTGTAAATCAATTAATTCTTCTGTTTTTTCGGTTACTGCTGGTTCAGTCGCATTTGAATTTGCTATAGATACAACAGAATCGGTAGTTTCAATTGCTTTCTCAGGCTTTTCTTTATTCTTGTCTGCAGCATCTTTTTCTTGCTGTTTTTTTACAAAATTATAGTATTCTTTCTTTATTTTTTCGTACGTAAATCCGCTTTTACCGAGAAAGAATATCCATGCAATTAAAACAGGTACTATAAACCAAATAAAAATAAACCATTTAGGAATGTAATTAAAAAATGCAACAAATGGACTATCCATTATTTTTAATATATATCCGCCATATGGGATGCTGTAGATTTTTTGACTACTATTCCATAAAAGAAACATCGCAATAGCACATAAGACTACTATTCCTGTAAATAAACTAATTCTCCAAACACTCTTTTTTCGTCGATATAAGATCATGCTATAAAGAGAATTTATCGTAACTATTGCTGTTAAAATTAGAAAAAAACGAATCGCCCATTCAATCATAATTTGGCCTCCAATTTAGTACTATTCTTTAAAACTCTTACATAATTTTGTTCATTGTCAGTTTTGCTGACATCTAACAAAACTGATTTGTTATAACTAGTAGGTTTAACATTAGCTACTAAAGGAGTTGGAATGTGATTTTTTCTAACTGTAATATCCGGCATTAATCTAATTAGTTCATTTTTTTGATCAGAATTTAATTTTTCAACATCTAGAACAATGTAATCATGTTTAGCTTTGGTCTTAGATTTATTTAAATTTGCAATTAAATTTTTTTCAGCTTTATGACATGCTGGGCAATTAGTTCTGTATAAAATTAAAGTAAATTCACTTTGACTAGTAAAATCCGATCTAATTAACTTCATTCCCTCAGCAGGTTTCATTTCATTCCCTGCAAATGTAGTCGTATCTCTTCCTCCAGTTGTCATAAAGAAAATTCCAAAGGCAATAAAAAAGATTCCTATCCAAACTGTAGTCCCAGTCCATAGAAATCTTTTGTACTTTTCGTATAAATTTTTAAGTTTTAAATATTCTAAATTAATTCTACTCATCATCATCTTCAACCCTTTGTTGTAGAACTAATTTTAAATTTGAAATTTTATTAGTCTTTAAATCTAAGGTTAGATCATACCAATTAGTAGCTAAACCAGACTCATCTTCTTGTCCTTTAGTCCAACCTGAATTAGTTACTTTGACTAATGCCTGAACCTTACCGTCATTACTTGATTGGGTTAAATAGGCTTCTGCTTTTTCAAATCTTGATTGAAGACCACTAGTTTTAACATAATCATCACCGGTTACGTCTTTAACATCCCTAAATAAGTCTTTGTTCTTAGCTAATTCGGGAGTAATGATATTAGCTAATTCTTTTGCTCTAGCATTATATTCATCACTATTAGTCCATGTATAGTATTTTTTGAAAAAGCTATTAGCTATATTTGTTACTTTTTTGTAATTGATATTTTGCTGAGCAACAGATTTTAGTACTGGATCATTACTACTATCTGCTCTAACTAATACGGCCTTATTTACGGCTTTCTCTTTCTTTTCAAATTCTGCAATTTTCTTATTTTTTTGTGCTCTAGATAGTTTAACTTCCTTAATCAAAGCCATTCGTGCATCAGTATTAACTTTTGCTTGTAGTACTGTGACACTAATGCACATAAACATTAAGATAATCCAAATAATGCTAAATTTTTCGAGTTTACTCATTTTGATTTATCCCCTTTACGTAATTTGATAGATTTAATTTGTTTTCTTTCAAGTTATACGATAAAACGAATAAATCTTGACCCTTTAACTTTTTATCTTTTCCATCCTTATCTTTTAAGGCTGGAGTTTCATAATTGATTGATACGTAGATAGGGACTTCAACAGATCTATAGTTATATCTCCCAAAAGTTACCAGTACACTGGTAGTACTACCATATGGAAACTGAGATTGACCTGACTGGTTAACTGCTGGTTCATCTAATTCAGTTAGTTTTTTGCTAAATGATTCTCCAACAAGTTGAGGTAATTTCTTTTTTAATTCTGAATAATCTTTATCATTTTTTGTCTTATTATATGTAAGATCAATTCCATCTTTGATTCGTTTAGTAATATCTGAGAGTTTTGTTGATACGTTAATGTTATCCGCAGATATTTTATCTAATTCGTTTTGAACAGATAAATTATTAGTTTTTCTTACATAATAATTTATCATTGCTTGATTTTTAGTATTTTCATTTTTTAAGTTTATTGCTTCTGCATTATTGGGATTAGTGCTAATACAAATACCTAGAGCCGCTATTTCAATAACGGTTAACAGCAGTGCAGAAGCATATAATATTATGGTTCGTCTTTTCACATTAAGGTCCTCTACTTATCTATTTTTTTACTGGTCTAGCAAATACCGGCTTTCCATTATTTAATAAAGATAAAAATGATTCTTTAAATGTAGATTCATTAACTCCACCAGAATTGCTGATACCTCCCATTTGGATAACTTTAGTTTTGTCGCCTTTCCACTTTTCTTCCAAAATAGCAGTATGGCCGGCTGAACCAGACCCATTTCCAGTGTTAACGATAACTACGTCTCCGGGACCAGCTTCGCTTTCAGATATTTCTTCTAACCACTTATGATCCTTTTTTGCATCATCTTCCATTGGCATGGTAAACCATGACATGTTTTTGGGTGTCTTATACCCAGCCTTTGTTAGTACCAACCATACAAAGCCAGAACAGTCAGTTCTCCCATCTTTATCTGGACTATCAACAGATCCTATTTGCGATTCACCGTGAATCTGGTCATAGTGGAAATAGCCTAATAAAGATTTGGCTACATCAACAATTCCACCATCACTATTTCCTGTCGAGGTTAGAGTATTACATGGATCTTTTTTCTGCTGTTCTACTTGCCCATTATCTACTGCTGAATTAGCACCAGAAATAGCACTTCCAGCTGAAATATTTGCACCGCCAAAAAGTTCATATGCTTTTCTTGCAGCATTTTGTCGAGCTTTAAGGGTTGCTCCCACACTAGCAGGACGTTCATACATTACTTCCCACTTTTCGGCTGCTTCTTCTGGGGATGCCGATTTTGTAGCATTAAAAAAAGCTTGTACAGTTTGAGGTTCTAAGTGCATAACAACGTCTCTCTGGTTTTTAACAGACCATGATTTATCTGACTTAGCATCATTCAAATACTTTGTGTATGGTGTGAATTGATATAGTCCTCCACCAGATCCGCCACCAAATTCTTTTAAGTCTAAAACCCAACTTGTGTTTTCTGCACCACCAATGTTACCTACGATACCTGCTGATTGGGCGCCTGACATCTTAACTTCAACCCAGCCATCAAAAGTTTCTTTTGCTATGCTATAGGCTTTAGTACCTTTTTTAGTCCAATCACCTGTTACTGCAGCACTATTTCCTGTTGATTCTCCATCACTATTAGCCTTTTCACCATCTTTAGAATCTGTAACGCACTGATTATAATATGGCTCAAAATTTGCAGAGACTTGTTCTGTAGGTGCTACAGATATAAAAATATTGAATAAAAATAGACTTGTTAAAATTTTTAACAAGCCTTTACTTCTAATATTCATCTCTTTCCCCTATTCACTACAAAATTAAATGGGTGTCTACCAACGCTCCAATACGATCACGTTTTCGATAAAAATAAAAAATACCATTATTTCCACTTTTTAGTGGTCCAGCAACTACAGTTGGTAAGGTTTGTTGCCATGCTTTTGAAAATATTTTTTCATCATTTTCAGTAAGTGCCCCTAATACCACCATATCTTGTTGATTTAATCTACCTACAAAACTCTCATATGAAACTGGATTAACTTTTCTTTCTAAATGATTAAACACAGAAATTAAATTAATTCCTTTTGAGTTCATCCTTTTTCTATAGGCACCTAAAGTCTCAACAGGCAATTCAATTTCATCAATACCGTCAATACAAATTGTCTCACCCGGTAAAGCCCTATGCGTTACATAAGCAATAATATTAAGGAAAACAATAGCTATCAGTTTAGTATCTTCTCCTAAATTTGATAAATCATAATAAATATTACGATCATCAGCCTTGAATACATTTGGTAAAGTTGTAGTTTTATCAAAAACCATAGGATAGGTACTAACTAATGTACTCATGGTGTCATACATTAATTTTGCATCTCTACTCTCAGCAGCACTCGAATTAGCTGCAGCAGCTTTATTTGTATTCATACTTAATAAGAAGTCAGCTGGAACTGGATAATTTTCATGATTATCTGTAGCTAAAATTCTCTGTGCCTTAACTGGATTATGTTCTGGATCATCAGTATAAATGCCAGTACCTTTTGCTCTATAAGTAATCCACTCAATAAGCTGTTTCTTTAAATTACTTTTGATGTACGCATTATTTTCTGCACTGGCTGCCATTAGTAGCATAGTAGTCACTTTATCTATATTGGCATTAGTATCTTGTACTACAGTATCCGGTGTCCCAAAAACTTCAAGAGGATTTATGGATTCTTTGGCCATATCAAAAATAAGACTATCTTCTGCATGGTAGCCATTTGGAGTTAAAACAATGTGATGTGTTCTACCACCATTCAAATATTGACCATCTGCTATAACATGCGAAAGAGCAGTGCCGCCATTTTGCATTAATGATCCGCCTTCATATCCACCAATTGATACAAACGGTCTGTTGTCTCCTACATAGATAATTGCATTTTTTATTGTACTGAAATCTACAACTGCTGGATTATTAGATATATATGAATGCGTATCTTTACCAATAGATACACCATATTTATCTGCAAAGCCAGCCGATGGTAATAATAACCGATCTGCAGCAACTTCTTTCATGTCTGTATTATGATAAATATCTCCATGAACAGTAGTTAACAATGTTTCTAATGACTTAAGTTGTTCACCGGTTCGTCTTACGATAGTTACACCATCTATATTTGCTGATTTATAGTTTAACTTTAATTCATGGATAACTTTTTCAACTTTTTTTGTACTATCTGCTTTTACAATTAGCATCAAATCAGAATCAATAATTGTATTATTTTTAGCAAGTTCTGCTGCTAGCATTAAATCAGTAATTCTAGTTGAATTTTTAGATTTTTCTCTAAAATCAGATTCTTTACTATTCTCAATAGTCGCCATACTGGAGGCGAGAGTCTTTTCAAAAATTTTATTTTCGGTACTTTTGTCAACCCCTTTTTGTCGCTGAACAATTACAATTTGCCCATTCCTAATATATTCACTTGGAATCAACTTAGTAACCCAGCCTATTGAATCAGGGTTGTGGGTACCATATGCAAAAGTTATGTCAAATATAGCGCGTACCATACGGCCTTTACCTAAAAATAGATAGGCATCTGTATCAACATATCCTAGCGAATAGGTAAAACCACTATCGCCTCTAAACTGGCTTTTTTCTTTTTTCTTCTCTTTCTTTTTTAATTTAAAAAACATACTTTTTCCTATCCAAAAATGCTATTAAATCTTTTTTTTGTTTCCTTATCAGTAAGTAAGTTATATCCAATAACCATGCCTCGATTAAATGCTGAAACCAACTGGTTATTTCGTTCTCGTAAAAGTTCTAAAGTCGGAGAAACAATTATCAGAGTAATTTTTAATTGTTGATTATTTGGAATATTACTAGTTAAGTTATACTGCATGTTTCTTTTATTAATCATAGCTGGAGTAGCATTCTTGGGTAATGGCCTTTTTCTTACTTCAGTTTTTTCAACGTTAATTGTCGTGACAATTAATGAATCACGTTCAATATTTTTTAACAAACCAGCATCTGCATTAGCTGAAATTTCTAAATCACTATCAAAGGTAACAGGACTTACAGTACCTCTTACGGTATATGCCATCATATAGTAGTGTTTATTATTAATACTAGCTTCTACAATAGCATTTGATTCATCACCTTCAAGAAAACGAAAAGGTTTAAACACCTTTCTGTTTTTACTACCATATCCAATTTTATGAAACTTATTTTTTAAAAACTTAGTAGAGACAATTATTTGTGCTCCTTGAACTGGATTAGTCATAACCACATTAATAGTTACTAGTAGTAATCCGATAACCATTAAAATAATTGGCATGACATTTTGAGCAATTATTGCTATTCCAGCGTTTTTTACGCAAAAGAATATGAAAAATATCCCTACAGCAAATATAAGTATCGCCATAATTGCATTGATCCATGTAGTTACTAAAAAGTCTCCTAAAGCACCTAGAACGTATGATACTCCACCAATTCTATGAATTTGATTGTAAGATTTTGATCGTAAATTTGTTCTGTTGCCAGAATACTTTTCTATATTTCTCAATTTACGTCCTCTTTCTAATCAGTAATCCTATAGCAACAGTTACTACTGCAATACCAAGCAAGGGGACAAATGATGACGGACTATTTCCGGCTTCGGGCAATTTATTAAATAGAGGAGCCGTTTGATTTTGTGGCTGTATCTCTGTACTCCGTTGATTATTAGTTCTTTTTCTGGTGTTTTGTTCATTTACTTCTAAGACTTCGTCCATTATTTATCACCTATTTATTGAATAGTACAGTGTGATATTTCCCATCATCATCACGATAATGACCTGAATTATCACTATCTTTTGTAACTTTGTACTTTTTACCATCTTTAGTTGTATAAATAAAACTATCTTTGTTACCACTTGAGCTTAAGCTTTCTTGGGAATTTGAAGTTTCAACTACAGTGGGTTGAGCACTTAACGTCATTTGATTCTTAACAAACAAACTACCTCCCACTAATAATAAAGTAGCTAAACCACCAACTGCGCCGGCTAAAATTTTACCGACTGCACTACTTTTTTTATTTTTTTGAGGAGTATCATTTACTTCTTTATCAGCAGGAACCATCTGGTTATTATTTTGAATCGGAATACTATTTATGTTTGGAGGATTGTATTGTGTAGTATTTGCCTGCATTAACTTTTGATTTAACTCATTAGTTAGATTCACCTGATCATCAAATTTTTTTCTTTCTAGATGCAGTTGCTCTTCTACTTCCCTTACACGTTTAGCATTTCGTTCATTTGCTTCTGCAACCCTTTGAGCCACCTCAGCATTTAATCTGTTGTTATAAGTTTCTTTTTGAATAGTGAGGGTATTTTTGAGCATTTTAACCTGCTCTTTTAGTTTGATATTTTCATCAGTTTCATTTTTAGCATTATTGATTAAATTACTCTTCTCTTCTTCAACAGTAGAAACATATTCATTGATGATCTTATCAATATCAACATTATTAGTTACATGTTCAAAGATTGATTTTTTAACTTCATCACGATACTGTTCTAGACTTCTTCCTTCCTGTTCTATCTCTTTATCTGATTCTTCTCTTGCTCGGGTTGATCTAGATTGGATTGCGGAATGCAATTCATCTAAATGATCCATATCATATTTAGCATAGAAATCAGCTAGTTGAGCTTCACCAGCTTCTTTTTTTCTTAAATCGAAAGCTTTTTGTTCTTCTAGCTCAATATTTTTCAATGTTTCAGTTAAATTATCTTTTAACTTATTTAAGTTTTGAGTGTGTTTTTCGTCAGCTTCTTTTAGCTCATTACCTAAAGCTGAATTATATTCGGAATCATAAGATTCTTTCAGCACATTATAGATAGCATTGATAGCTTTATTTTCAGCATCATTAATAGCTATTTTAGTATTAAGAATTTTATCACTAACTAATTCTTTATCTGCATCACTGAAGTTTGGAAGTTTACTTTTAACTGTTTTTCTATTAAAAATACTTTGTGCAGCCTCTAACAATGGATCTGTATGTTGAGTTTTTGAATCATCAGAGTCAAGTGGCTCATCATCAAAATCATCCTCATCATCTCCAAATACAGATTCAAATAAATCATCTTCAGATAGGTCACTATCGTCGGAAAAATCATTTGATTTATTATCAAAATCATCTGGAATATCGTCTAAAAAATCATCTGGAATATCATCAGAATTAGATTTTGATTCAGTTGTCTCTTCATTAGAAGTCTCATCTAATATATCTTCATTTTCTAAGATGTTCAGGTCATCTTCATTATTACCCTCTTCAATGAACGGGTCAATTGAAGAGGGAGCGGTTCCACCGCTCCCATCTTCAACTAACGTTGCCTCCTCAGCATCAACCACATCAGGGTTTTTATCCAAAAAATACATAATAGGATCTAAATCTAAATAGTCAAAAGTTTTATTGAAAAAATTAGTTCTATTTTTTTCATCATCAATATTAGCTTCTTCAAATTCAATGACCTTATTACTTAAATCACTATCTTTAACTTGACCAGTTGAAACATCTAACCAGACAAATTGTAGTCTAAGTTTTTCACTTTCAACATTTGCAAGTACATCAATTACTTCTTGAATAACAGGGTATAAAAAAAGACGTTCGTCTTTTTCGTAAAGATGAATGTCTTCAATATTTTTTAGGCTCTTTTTTATTGCTTTAGCTTCTGATTTTGTAAAATGCAAAAGTTCTAAGGCTAGAAACGTAGAATCCTTTTTCATTTTTTCTCCTTAATGCAACATTAGTGTCAGTATTTTTAGGCGCGAGGGACTTCATTACTCTTGCTCTTGAAGATGTTTATAAATCCTGTTGCTCCAACTATCAGGAAAAAACCACCTAATAATCCTATAAGAAGACCAACAATAAACGCAGCCCAATTTTTAGTATCACCTTTTACGCTTTTAAACATGTCTATAGCTGCAATCCCAATTAATCCAATTCCAATTGCAGCCAATAAAAGACCTAGTCCCCAATTTCCTGAATTTAGTATCCAATTTAGCATTATTTATTTCCTCCATTATTCAAATCGTAAATCATTTTGATAAATATTTTTTTATTAATTTTTTGCTTTTCTTTGTTGTCTAATGCTCTAACTACTTTCTGCAATCTTCTAACATTACGTTTGACGTCAGAAGTATTAGAACTGTTTTTCAATTCTTTTAGAGCTGAGACAACTTTTTCATTTTTCGCTGCTTTTCCTAGAGAAGCAACAACTCCTCTTAACTGATCATTAGATATTACACGATGTCTCATAGTATCGTTGTGTCTAATCAGTCTATCCGGAATATTTTGTTTTCCTACATCGCTATTTGTTGACTTAAAAGCGTAAGAATTCCCATAGTGGTTGACTCTCTTTAAAGCATTATTAACGGTAGCAATATCTTCTTGAGGAGCATTGCTCTTAACAAGTTGCTCCTTTAAAGAACTAAGACTTTGTTGAGCCTCGTTTAAAGTTTGCGTTGATGGCTTGTTTTCAAATGAACTTAACAGTTTCTTTGTTTCTACAGCTTTTCTATGTAATACTCTTGAACCACTTCCAATTTGATCAAAATTACTACTTATTTGTTTAATTGATCTTTTAGGTGAAGTTAATCCTTGAGCTTTACCCATTTGATTAATATTACGCAATGCTGTATTTACAGCTGTAATATTGTTTTTAGCTACGCCATCTCTAGTTAATTGACCTCTTAAGTTTTGTAAGCTACGTTGAGCATCTACTAAATTTTCCTTCGATGGATTGTTCTCAAATTTATTTAGTGCTTTTTTCGTAGCCAAAACTTTATTAGTACTTTCCTTTGAAAGTTTGGACGTCTTAGATAGGCTATCAAGCATATTACCTACCTTTTGAACTCGTTGAGTAGGAACAATGCTTGAGTTTATTTGACTTCTACCAGCATGACTAACTTGAGAAATAGCTCTATCTACTGTTGCAATATCTGTTGCAGGAGCAACATCTTTGACAAGCTGACTTCTTAAAGTGCGTAAACTATTTTGAGCATTACCAAGATTTTCTTTTGTTGGATTTTCTTCAAAAGCATGAACAGCTTTATTTGCTACTAATGCTTTCTCAGTGCTATCAGGCGTGCCACCTTTCACTAATTCGTTAGTTAATTTAGATAGACTTTGCTTAGTGTCAGCTAAATTTACTTTGTTAGCACCATTAATTGAACTAGTGCGCTTTGGATTTATCTGCTCCTTTACCTTATTTGGCACTAATCCACTATCTTGGCCAACCTTATTAACCTTAGTCAAAGCTCTATCCACTGCAGCAATACTTTCTGGTGAAGCACCTTCCGCAACTAATTGCTTTCTCAAAGTCTTGAGATTTTGTTGGGTATTAGCAAGATTTTCCTTGGTTGGTCTTTCTTGAAGATTTTTAATAGCTTGATCTGCAAGTAGTGCTCTATTTGCACTTTGACCTGAAATATTTGGATTATTTGCTATTTGACTCATTTCACCTTGACTTTGATGCGCTTGCTTAGATGGTACATTGTCTACAGCTAGATTATTTTGTTTGGCAATTTCTTCAGTTCTACCTAAAGCTTTGTCGACTGCAGCAATCTCTTCTGGGGAGGCACCATCTTTAAGCATTTGTGCTTTCAAAGTTCTCAAACTTTGTTGTGCTCTATCTAGATTTTCCTTAGTTGGATTCTTTTCTAGACTACTTAAGGCACTTTGAGCAATAGTAGCGGCCTTAAGGCCTGATTTAGTGATTTTAGGACTATGAATTAATCTTTCAAGACCAGTGTCGTTCTGCTTGTTTGCAGGCTTAGTCTCTCTATCCATATCTAATCCTTGATCTTGCCCTACTTCATTAATCTCATCTAATGCCCTATCTACGGCTGCAATAGCTTCATCAGATGCTCCATCCGAAACTAACTGGTCTCTTAAATCATGCAAACTATTTTGAGCATCAGTGATAGCATCAGTCGATGGATTCTTCTTCAATTCATCAAGAGTATTTTGGGCATCTGAAGCTTTATCAGAAAGTTCGTCAGAAATGTCAGGATTGTCAATAACTTCATCAAGAGCATTTTCAGCTCTTTGAATTTGACCATCACGCTTAATATCACTTGGCCCCTTAGGTCTCTCAGTCCTTGAATCGTACGGGTTGCCATTTAATTCCTCTTGTTCTTCATGTTCTGAGATTGGCATTTCGCCTCCATTAGGCAGCTCTTCTGGATCATTTTCAAGACCTCTAACTCGATTGCTCCATGCTTTAAATCGGTTATCCAATTTGTTTGCATTTTCTAAAAATGGATAACGCTCAGTTTTTGCACCTAGCATTTTAGCTTTATCTCTATCCTGAGCTATTTGTGTATTTATTGAACGTTCTAATCTATCCCCTGCTTCTAAGGCCCAATTCCAAACAAATGTATACACTTCATTCAGCGTATTTCTAAATTTTTCTGACTTAAAATACAAAACAGTCATAAGAATGGCTATACATCCAGCTATAATTTTGGGCACACCATGATAAGCTAATGATTGCTGCGGAGAAGTTGGGGTAAGTCCTGCAACAGTCGGTATTGTTTTAACAACACCTGAACTCAGAGCATTAAAGAATCCCATTATCAGTGATGGCATTACTGTATAAACTGCAACTGTTCCACTAATTCCTAAAGAATAAATTATAAAAGCTTCACTATACTCTATATCTCCAATAAATAATCCTTTAAGCCATGTAGAAAGGGGACGTACATTCATCTCTACAAAACCCACAGAGAATAAGGCTACAACTGCAGCCAACAAACAAACTAAGTTAATTAATGGTCCACCTAGTAGAGCGAAAACAGTAAATAATGGTTCTCCAACCATTGATACGGTGTAATAATCCGACCTATTACTGTCAAATTTTCCAATTAAGCTATAAGCCCCACGTGAAGGAGCACTGACATAGTATCGACCACCAGTTTCATCAAAAATAGTTGATAAGATTAAAAACATAGATTGATCAGAGGGAATTGTTGAAGATTTAGTTCCACCAACCATATTTTTAACCATTTCTTGGCTTGGACTTTCACCATAATACTTGTTTAAGTCTCCCGCATTTTTCGCTCCATAGATGAATCTATCTCTCCACGCAGTTACCTTAGAAGTATTTAATGTATCCTTACCATCAACTTTGTAATCATTAATAGCTGACTTATAAGGACCATTTTGATCTGTTTTATTTCCATATGTTTGACCGGACGAAGGTACATATGCTTTTTCTATGTCAACCAGTTTTTTGTTAGTGTAATTATTTGCGTAATCATAATAACTACCATAAGTATTATTTTGTTTAGATTCTTCTGATCCTTGATAATTAATATAGTCGGTAGCACTAAAAGAACTACTGGTTACAAAGGCTAGCATTAAAGAAGTATTTGGAAAAATTGAACCATCGCCTACAATTGAACTTTTAGAATTTATTTGTTTAATTCTTGCTTGTCCCGGATCAGTATAGGGATTAAAATCCAAATCCACATATCCTTTGGTAGCTTTTAAGTCTGATGCACTTGCTGAATTACCATTAGGTGCAAAATTATAGTTGTATGCCCATGATCTAACGTCAATCAAATAGTTACTAAAATTAGAACTATCCATTACTGGAGCTGTACTTGCTAAATCTCCTATTGAATTTAACAAAGTTGCAGAAAATCCAACAACTAAAGGCAAACATATTATCGTGAATAAGCGTCCTTCAAGCCTTTTAAGCCATCTTCTATCAATGTTTTGACCACCCCGTCTTAGGGTCATAAATACAGCAATTAGAATAAAACTAGTAGATACTGATAACGCAATATTAACTATGGTATTAACCTGCTCTTTAGTTATGCTTAGAGCTTGAAATAAATTACTTTGTACACCTAAGTTAGTTATAGCAGCTCCTAATAAGGGAATTACATTTAATTTTGCCAATAAATTTAACATGCTTGGCAAAATTAATCCAAGAAAGTCAACTAAAATTGCAAATGGTATTAGTACTACTGCTACAAACCTTCCAATAGTTGGGGTTATACTTTCAAATCCTTGAATCTTGTTAGAAAAATAATTAAAAGTTGAATATGTAGCCATTTCAGTTACAAACTGTTCGGCAGTTTTTTTATTTTTTTCTTTAGCTTTTCCAGTGCCGGGGGCTGAATTAACAATTTCGCTGTAAGAAAACGATCCTGTAACACCACCTGAACCTAGAGAGGCAATATGAACTGCCTTTTTTTCTTGAGCACCTTCTTTTACTTGATCAGCTCGGTTATCTAACATGAAATATTGAAAGGCGTTTGCAAACTCATAGTTAACATCTGCATTTGCTACTTTCATAGTTCCTAAAGCAAAGAGCGTCATCATTGAAAGTAAAACCACTACTTTACTATTAACAACCCTTTTTAACGTCATAAAGAAACTCTTTACGTTTTTTTTCTTCACATTTTCACCTCCTTTCTAGTGTGTAGATTCATGAAATCCAATTCATTATTTGGTTTAAAACTAACCGTAATATCGGATCTTTCTTGACTGACTTCTTCGAAGAACGCATGACCATTCGTACCAATTAAAAAAGCGCCATCTGCGCTTCCCACCGGTAAACCAGCATCTATTCTTTCTGAAATAATATTGGTTATTTTAGAGAGAATTCTTGTATTAACGATTTCTTCAACTGCTCTGGCACCTTCTTGATCTGCTTTGGCATTGATCATATCTTCCGCAATAGTTGCAGAGATTGGATCTATCCCAGCATAGTCCTTGTTATGTACTCTCTCTTCCCACCATTTAGCATCTTGTACTTTTGGCAACAAAATTCTAATGCTAGTGTCTCCAAGAGAATAGATAGCTCCCGGTCTTGACCATTTTTCTTTTAAAGCAAGTAATTTTATTCTTGCAATCAACGCAAAAATTGCTTTAGGCAATGGTAAGTAAGGGATGATAGCTTGGAATCGTTGTAAAATTTCAGGTTTGATTCCATTGTTTTGTCCCTCATCACCAACTACTAATTGCTGAATCAAATCTTGTTTTCTATCTAAAAAGGCCCCGTATAATTCATTGCTGTAATCATCCGGGGTCTGATTTCTTCCTAATTTCATATTTTTACCTAAGTCATTAAAGAAAGTAGCACCTAAGTTAGTAGTCGCAATAACCACAGTATTGTTAATGGCTCTTTCTACACCATGACTATCTCTAACGATACCTTCATCTAACATTCTCATGAGTGAAAATTGAACAGTTTTGTGTGCTTTTTCAAACTCATCTAGTAATATGACCTTCTGCTTATTAGCGGCCATATCATCACCAATGAATTTTTGTACTAGTGGTGCATCTTCTGGTGTCGGATAATCACCACCGTTAATCGTTAATATTGCATCATCACGGCCAAAAAGAGCATGAGCCAAAGCTTTTGCTGTTTCGGTTTTACCTGTACCAGTGGTACCAACAAACATTGCTGTAAGCAGCGGTTTTTTACGATTTCGAGGTGCAAAAAAGGCGTTGTTAATTGCGTCCCCAATTAGCTTTACTGCTAAAGGTTGTCCCTTAACACGCCTATGTACCTCTTCTTTAACTGCTTTTGCACTAGCTGGAGGATCAATATTGAACCCATTTTGTTTAAATACATATTGAAAGGTACCATGATCAATTTTTGTATTTCTATTTTCACTATAATGAATTCTAGTTTCATGACCCGCACATTGATCTAAAATCTTAATTGATTTTGCTGGGTTAACCTGATTACGAATATATAAATCGGTTAGACTAATCAATTCCTCTAACGATTCTTCACTAATCTCAGGTTCATAATCATTTGTTTCTTTTCTAAACTCGATGTATTTTTCTAAAATTTTTTTAGTATTTTCAAGAGATGGGGGTTCTAAGATGACCTGATTAAATCGCCTATCTATGGCCTCATCTGTTGCAAGATTTTCAAAGTATTCTTTAGAAGTAGTAGCTGTAATAATGGGAAAGATCCCACGTCCTAAGCCTTCTTTTAACGCATTAAGAGCAGCTGATGATCTTACACTTTTACCAATATCATTAAGTTTGTGTACCTCATCAATAAATAGAATTAACTTAAATCGCTTACCGGGATTGCCTTCTTTAGTTGCTTGCTTGATTTTTCGCATATCGTCTAACAAAGTACTCATGCGAGCAATCACGATGTTTTCTTTCAGCTCTCCTAGTGTTTCTATTGCTAGTCTTACTACAATAAACGGTTCTGTAGTATTTTGATGAAGATAAATAAGATGTTCAACTAAGGCAGTCTTACCAATACCGGCCTCACCTAGTAAAACAGCCGATGGATTGCCCGGATTATACATAATATCCTCTAGCATATGAATTTTTTCAGTGTTACCTACTAAAGTTCCATCTCCGGCTTTCATATAAGTTAGAGAATGATTATATTTCTCGTCTATATCTTTGGGCAATACCAACTTTACGTTTAACTTATCAGTAGTCATTAATAGTCTAGCGCCCCTTTATTTGTAGTTTCATCTTGAAAAATTTTGGCTCTAGCAGCCTTAGAATCCATGATATATTCATCCGGTACGCTAGAAATACTATTAATGTTACGAGGATTATATTTTGGAATTACTTGTTGGATTGCTTGATCTTTTGCTACTTTTACAACCTCCATAACATCTTCAACAGTTTTATAGGGATGCGTGTAGAAATATTGCACAAGTTGACTTTCCAAGTTTTTATCATCCATTTATTTTTTCACCTTATTTCATTTAATTTAAAACTATGACTTTTAATTCATATAATTGATATTTTCAATGGTATAAACTCGATATTTCTTCTGTTTAGGATTTAAGATATCCCCATTAAATGTTGTGTTTTCAAGCTTTTCGTATCTCTTTTGTAGAGAAGCATAATTAGTTTTTAAGCTACTTACAGAGGTTTCAAGCTGATTTTTACCCTCCTGTGCAACTTCATCATTTTTATTTTCAGCAAGTCGCCTGTTCATTTCGGCTAGAGTTTTAGTAGTTTTCTTTAATTTGATCTTAGTCTCAAGCATTGATTTCTTTATTTTTTTGAGATTGTCTTTGATAAAAAGATCCTCAATAACTTCTGAATCATTGCTCCAATCTCTGTAATTCTTGACTGCATTATGTGCATTCAATCTTACATAGTACAGTGGCGGTAGATTTTTACGCTTGGAGTCATTGTTTGTATCATTAGAATCTGTAGTATTAGAATTTGTACCTGCATCTGATAGTTCAGCAGTAATTGATTTATCTAAGTCACCATCATTCATTTGTTGTGTTTGAGTAAGATCATCTGTTGTTACTAACTGACCGTTATCAATTAACATAACTACAAAAGATTTATCCTTAAAGCCATTTGGCGACTTAATTTGTAAAACTCCCGAACCATCTGTACCAAAAATTCCATATGACATTTTAACGTCACTCATTCTGTTGTCTTTAGTATCTACGAGTCTTAATTTATATCTATTTCCATAACTAGATAAAACTTGGTGAGCTGCGTCATCATACTTGATTTCAACAGCTAGCGTTCTTCCATCACGACTTAGTTTTGTATGTCCTAAAGAAAGATTTCCTTTTGCAGTTCCACCCCAAAGAGGTAGATTTTCGCCATATTGCATTGAAGAAGCTAACACCCTCTGTCGATAAGCATTGGCATTATGTTGAATCCAAATACCACCAGTTAAGAACAAAACAAATCCAATTACTAAAAAAATTGGCATTTGATAGAAAAGTTTTACATCAGATGGTGTTTTATATTTAAGGAGTTTTTTTCTATCTAATCCTATCTGTTTTATCGTGTTTTGATTGGATTGCTTTTTTCGACTTTCGCCACTTTTTTGTTTTTTTCCAAACAAATGCACCAATATTAACCCCCTCTAGAAATATCATACTAACTACAACGAATGCGATGACTTGATACCATAATGAGTTCATATATCTAATATCAACCTGTTTAAAAGACGTAAACATTTTAGACAAATTTCTATAGCTAAAATCACTGTATTGGGTAAGATTTAAAAAAGCCCGATGATAGCTAATAGCTAAAAAGCTAGTAAACATATAGGGTAGCGAAATGATAAAAAGCCACCAATTTGACTTCTTAAGCAAGTTTCGCACCAAATAAATGTTAACTATAAATCCAATCACTAATGTTACGTATAAAGTAATAAAAAATACCTTTGTGTCAAAAACTGCAAAAGCAATATTTTTAGTAGTTGTTTTTGCGGGTTTAGTAACTGCCAAAGGTATCAATGTTGGTATAAAGATTGAAATTGTATATACGAAAAATGAATTTATGTATCTTTGTCCTGATAATTTTGTAAACCACCAAAACAAAAATGTAACGATTGGTGATCCAAACCATAAAGCTAAAGTAATTAAATTTCCATATTTAAAATTATTAAAATTAAAAATATTCGGTCCCATATGAGATTGTAGCTTTGGAAGGTATAGTCCTTCTAATACAACAATTATCATAGGAATTAGGCCAGTGAGTAACACACTTAAAGAGTTTAGCAACATTATCTTGAATTTCTGTCTATTAAATCTTAGTTTCATTAGTCACCCACCTTTACTATTAAATGTGCTTTTTCCTGTTAATTTTAATTTTTGATTGTTTAATCTTATTTTCCATTTTTCTTTGACTAAAGCTTTGTATCATCTTATTGTCCCAGTATGTAAAAAAAGTCCGCATATTTTCTCCATTAGCTTCGATATCAGTTTTGATAACATAAAATGCTACCCAACCCATTGAAAGAATCGCTATAAACTCTAATGCATCCATTTTTGTTCTCCTTATTACCCACCACTATCCCAGCCATTAGGCTACACAACATAAAAAGCAATAAGCCTTTTACAGCTTATTGCCTTACAAATAAATTAACTAAAAATACCTTGAATAAAAGCTACAAAGCTATTCCATAAGTTATTGGAACGTCCTGTTTGATACATAGTAGTCTCTGTTACAACAGACTTTTTACTCTCTGGATTATTAGGCGTAATTTTTTCTGACTTTGGGTAAATATAAAATTCTGAACTATATTTACCGTTATCATCAGTAATTGGAGTAATTACAACTACTGGATCCGAGTTTTTAGCCATAGCTTCTTTTGGTGTTTCAGTATTCACAACATAGTAAGCATGATACTTTCCGTCAATTGGAATCTTAACTTTAGCAATACCATCTTTCTTTAAGCCATCATCATGAGCTGTAGTTACGTCCGCAAACTTCTTCATTTCTTTTGGATCTAACTTAGCTGCACGTTCAGCCACTTTTTTTCGAATAGTATCGTTCTTACGTAACTCCTCAACCTTTTTGATAAGAGCTTCATTTTCAGAAGATTCTTCTTTATTAGAACTATCTTCCTTGATCTTATCTTCTTTTGATTGAGTTTCATTTTGATTCTTGTCAGAAGATTTATCTGTTTCAACTTTTTTAGACTTATCATCATCTTTTTGATCTTTAGTCTCATTCTTTTCTTGATCAACAGACTTTTTATCTTCTACATTACTTTGAGACTCGGTCTTACTACCTGATTCATATTTAGGTGGTAACTTAACTTTGTCTTTATCATCAGTTTTTTCAGATTCAGACTTTTGAGATTCAGTGCTCTTTAAGTCTTTCTTATCGTCGGTCTTATCGCCGGCAATATCTGTTGTCTGATTTTTTGAGTTTTCGTTTGCTTTATCAATAGCAGTGTCGATATCCCCATCAGAAGCTTTGCTATCGTCCGTTTTAACTTCTTCCTTGATGATTGTATTCATCAAGTCAGTAACGTCATAGACGGCAAATTTGGCCCCATTTACGCCCTTTAAATTATTAGTGCTTAAATCCTTTTCAGAAGCAGCAACAACCTTATTAATAATCATTGTTTGCTCCTTAAGCGTTTGAGGATTATCAGGATCTGTTGTCTTATTATCATCATTATTGAAAATAGAAACAGAATCTTTTTTTGTATCACTATTCTTTTCTGATGCTGCTTTATCTGTATCTTGCTTTTCATTTTGCTTATCTTTTTGAACAGTGACTTGTTCTGAAGAAGAATTAGCATTGTTTTCATTAGCAGCATTTGCAACAGCAGGCGTTACTAATGACAAAACAGTTCCAGAAATCAATACAGCCGAATAGAGCTTATTTTTGTTGATTTTCATTCTGTTCTCTACCCTTTCCTTTCTTAGGTTTCTTGTGAAAGTACCAGTAAACTGATCCCATACCAGTACTTACAACAGCAGCCACAATTACTGCTTTGCCTAGTGAAGTCAGTCCACCATCTTCATCAACTTTTTCTGAGTTATATGGAACACGATGACCTCTCACTAGGAGACGATGAGTGTTTTGGAAAATAGGCGTACAAGTTACTAGAGTCACATAATCCTTGTTTGGATCCGTTTGAAAGTAGCTTAAATTATCCGGAAGTACCTTTTTAATTTGATCTACTTGGTACGCATGAATTTGCTTATTGACTTTGAGATAAAATTTATCTCCCTTTTTCAACTTATCAAGGTCTGTAAACAATCGGTTTAAACTTAATCCAGAGTGACCCGTTAAAACTGAGTGTTTACCTTTACCACCAGTTGGTAAGCTCGTGTTTTCAAGTAATCCTACGCCATTTTCTAAAGCAGTTTGAGAAGTCCCCATATATACAGGCAAAACTTCTTTAATTTTAGGGATGCTTAGTACTGCAATTGGTTTTAATTCGGCTTCCGCAACATCAACAGAGTTAGTCTGCTTTTTCTTAGGAGCTTTAGCAAAAGGATCTGCAACTTGCTGATCATGCTTAGGGGCTTTGTATAAAGCATCAAGGTATTTATTCCCGTATTGTTCATACTTAGCAACTTGAGCTTCTTGTTTTTTTGAGAGGAAATAATCTTGCAAAAAAGGATAAGTAGATGCACCTAATGTTGCTAAACATAAGATAGCCCATATAGCATAACCAAAAAACTTGTTACCTTTTTTCACTATTTACCAGCTCTTCTCTTTCTAACTGCAAGAACAATAATAGAACCGGCAGCAGCTACAATTGCGATACCACCTGAGATCAATAATAGTTGACTACCAGTATGTGGCATTGCTGTTTTTTCGTCGTTGCGGACAATAAATGGAGATCCTTCAGTTTGATTATTTGTGTTAGGACCAATCTTGAAGTTAACTGTCTCATTCATCAATTGGTAGCCTTGAGGAGCTTTGATTTCTCTAAGCTTATAATCACCTTCCGTAAAACCATGGAGTGAGAACTTACCATCTTTATCGGAAGTTAAGATACCATCTTTAACATCAGTGTACTTGTCAACCCATTGAGCCGTCTTTTCACCAGTCTTAGGATCGTCTTTGAAACCATTAAACCATTTACCAGTTCTTAAATCTTGAACTGTAAATTGTGCGCCAGATAATTTTTGATCAAATGCACCAGTACCCATAAATCCTGAACTACGTTTTTCAAAATTAATACCATATGTAACAGTATGATCTTCATCATGCAGTTCTTTTTGGCCTGAACCATCATTCCAATCTAAATAGATGTCATTGACAATATTTTCGTCCATTGGAGCATCACTTGTAACCACTTCATCGTACTCGTAGTTAAGTTTTTTACCTGTTTGGGCTGCTACTAAATCGCTAACACTGCCTGAGCCTAAGTTGGATAGAGTATCTTGAATTTTCTTATTGTCATGAGAATTTTTAGCATCCTCAATTGCTTTCTTATCAGTATCGTTTAAATCTTTAACAATGTAGTTAATCCACCACTTGTTACCTGTTCCATTTAATACCTGATAATCTTTATTTTCTTCAAGTTTTTTACCGTCAGAAGTAGTAATGACTAAATGTCTTTCAGCCGGAACATCTTTCAAGTGAGTTCTAGGTTCATCTCGTGTGAAGAAAGAATGATATGGTTCACTTTTTGCTTTGGTACCGGTAGCGTCAATTTGCCATGCAGAACCCATAATATTTTGTGGCACACCAATCTTAGAATTAAAGTGTGCTAGGTCACCACGGTGCAATGACTGATGTTCACCCACACCATTAGTTAATTTCTTGTCTAATGGTGGATTACCATAGTTAACTAAAGAACCCTGTAGTTTAGTTGGATCAATACCATCTTCACCAATTTCAAATGTTAACTTGTTGTTTTTATCATTCTTGGCAATTGGTGAAATTGCTAATTTAGCTTGGTTAGTTGGGTCATCATCAGCAACATCACTCTTTTCTTCAACAAAGTAATATTTACCCATGATCAAGTTGTTAGCAGTAACTTTACCATTCTTATCAGCAGTTAGAACACCACCAACTTTTTCACCCTTTCCTGGTTCACCACGATAAAGTTGGAACTTAGCACCTTCAAGTGTTTGTTCTTTGCCGTCTCCCTTATCAGCATTCCAAAGAGCATACTTGGTCAGATTAAAGTTTAGCTTTTGAGTCTTGTTCTTTGGATATAAGTTAACTGTTGATAGGAAACCATCACCACCCGGATTAGTATATGGATTTACAAATACGATTGGTTCAGATGGTGGAACGTTAAAACCTCTTGGTGTCTTAGTTTCAACAGCAGCATAGTAGTGATACTTTTGAGGTTTTGAGGCATCATATGCTCGTACATTTTCGAAAGTAACATTACCGTCATTACCGACTCTCTTAGTAGCAACTTTTTGAGCACCAGCTAAGTATTCATTTTTATTCATTTCATCAGTAAGCTTGGCTGGATCAATGGTGTGAACAGCATCATAAGCATTGTTAAAGGACTTTTGAATTGACTTAGTAATGGTGTCTACACGACCTTGCATTTCCTTGCTTTCACCGGTTGTAAATCCGGTAAGTCCCTTACCATCATTGAACTTTTGATTAACTACGTCTGTAATGTCATATAGCGTAAATTCAACATTACCCATAGTAGTTGGATTGTAGTGAGTTAGTTGATCTGGAAAATTCTTTTCTTGTTCAGTACCATCGTTCTTAATTCTATGTTGTTCAAAGAAATTAGCATCTTTGATGTCATACATAGTTTTATGAATTTTGATATTAGCGGTGTCCGGTGCAACTTGCTCAGCATGTACAACAGTTGGATGGAGCAGTGCATTTCCTACCTGTGCTCCTGTTAATGCGGTACCGCATAAACTCAACATTACTCCTCCAACTGCTAATGATCTTCTAATAGATCTTTTCATTAATTTTTCCCTCTCTTAATTTTCTAGTACGCCTTGTACAACAAGACGATTAATTCCTCCACCAGCACATGTGTAGACAGTAACAATAGGTTTCTCATTATTTTCAGGCATATAAAAAGCACTACCTGCAACTGGTTTGCCGTCAACAACCTTTACTTTAGGTGCAACAACTTTCTTACTGGTAATGCGATATTTATATTTTTGACCATTATAGCCGGTCAATAATATTTCTTGGCCAACTTGAACTCTATGTAAGTCGCTTAGCAATATACCGGGCTGTTCCATGTCATGCCCTGCTACTACATAGTTTCCCTTGCCAAATTGGCTGTCTAAATAATATGACTTGCCTACTCCAAGAGCGAGTGTATAATTGTTTGCTCGGTTAAAAATAGGCAATCTAACACCAATTGAAGGGATGATTAAGTAGCCATTAGGGTATTTATCAACACCCAATTCAATAGCCTTTTTACGATTCTTAATTAAATCGCCTCGAGTAAACGGTCTAATATCATCTTCTTTCAAAGCGGCCTTATTAGACTGCAGTGTTACTGCTCCATTTACTTTATGATTAAGTATTTGCTGGTCTTCATGTTTAACGTAAAAACAAAAAGTAGCAATTATCAAAATAAGTAAGGTGATAATTGTTACATTTTTCCCAGTTTTTGTCTTCAAATAAGCTCTCATGCTTATCTTTCTTTCTTGCTTTCGTGGTAACCATAGCCAACTACAGTAATAACAATAGTTGTTACTGTTACAGTTTCTAGTAGCAACGTTTCACTACCAGTTGTTGGGATTGGTTGAACTGTATCAGTCATTTCACCCTTAACAACACTTGGGGATGTTGCACCCAAAGCAGAAAGTTTAATCGGTGTACTCCCTAGTGCGTATCCATTTGGAGCCTTAATTTCAACTGCATAGTAATCATACTTAGGTTCTTGTGGGTTAATAGCTACTCTATTAAAAGTAGTATGTCCGTTTTCATCAGTAGTTGCTACATAAGGATCTTTATCACTGTGCCCAACAACTAATTCGCCATCAACTTGACGTAACGCTTGTTTTTTGGCATCTGCTGGAGAAATATAATTAAATGGTTCATTAAGTTCTTTTCTAATTAGAACAAACTGTGCACCACTAATTCCTTTTCCAGATATATCTTTCTTATTAATTTCAAGATTGATATCTCGTTGGTCATTGTACACATCGCCAAGATTTACTTCTTTTTGTGGATTGCTTCCGGTTAATTCAGTAATATCACGTTCATAAGCTGTTCGATAATGATTATTTGGCTGCTTAGTTTCTTTTAAGTGATACTTTTTACCTAATGGTAAATTATCAAAAGTAACTCGACCATTACTATCAGCTTTTTGAGTTTGTGAAAAACCTCCATCAGCAGTTAAAGTAAATTCTGTTCCCGATAAGATATCTTTTTTATCATTACCAGTACCTTTTTTAATGAAAGTTAATCTGCCAAGAGACGGTTTAACATTAACCGTCATCAATGTTTCTGCATCCATTGGAACTGTAGATGCCTTAACTGTTGATTTAGCTACTTGTTGTACTTCACTTCCAGCACCGTAAATCCATGCTACTCTAGCCTCTTTATTCCAGTGTCCGGTAGCTTTAACTTGGAATGAAAATCCATCTTTACCAGCATCTTTATAAGGAATTGAGACTTTTAAATTGTCACCATCATTTACATTTTGGAGATCAATTTTGGAGCCATTTTTTCTTGTACCACTCAAGTATTTTTCATATTTTGAATCTTTAGCATGTACTTGAATATCGTGCATGTTTTTAGATTTTGTAGTGAAGCCCTTTTCGTAATTGTCTCCATGTAAATCACCAGAGCCTAAGTTCAATGATGATGGGTCAAAATTAAGGGATGCACTGTTTAATACAATTTCAGAACTAGAATCATTTTTATGCTTCTCAGCTTCAGCCTTTAAACGATAGATTTTATTTCTGATTCCCGGGTCAAATTGATCCATGTAGGCATCTGCTTTATCACCGTTATAAGTTGCATTAGGTGAAGCAACCATATGAATTACGATTTGGTATAGCCAGTAATCAGCAAGATCATAATCATCTTTATCTACACCATCAATGCTTTCAAAGCTCTTATTGTGGCCTTTAGTAAAGTCAGTAACTAGCCATTGAACAGCACCATTAGCTTGATACTGAGCTACAAGTTCTCTGTTACTTGGTGCTCTCTTACTCCAGTCAATACAGAATACGTAGGCATCACGTCCTGTTTTTCCATCTTGTTTGATAATATTGCATCGGTGTAATCCGGAATTAGCATTATCAGCATCCCCACGAATGTTACTTCTTATTTTCCCCTGAGAAACTGTAACCCATTTATCACCGGAGTTACCAACTCGAATGGATTGAGGAGCATTGGTAGCAGCCGCATATGCTTGACCATTACCACAAAAAGCTAGTCCACCAAGAGTTAAGCCTGCTGCAACTAGCAGAACTAGTCTTCTTTTCCTAGTTTTCATTAACTATCCTTTCTTTTCTTTTCATACAAAAAACGTCCAGCTTTTTACACTGGACGTTTAAAAAACAAATATTTAAATCTTAACGTTCTTCTTTTCTTTTAGAAGCTCCTAAACCTAATAAGCTACCTACACTAGCAATTGCTAAACCAATTACACCAGCTACATTAGTGTTCTTGGTACCTGTAGATGGTAGTACACTGCTTGCTTTAACTTCAGCATGTTTTGGAACATAAGTTGAAACTGAATGTGTATCTTCTTTAGATTCAACCTTAGCAATTGCACGAGCAACCACTCTACTTTGAACCTTAGAAGATACTACACCAATAAATACACTCTTTGAATCATATACTTTGTTTTCTCTTACGGTGTAGTCAACCGGCATTACTTGACCCTTTGAATCAACTAATTGATCTCCTGCCTTGTAGAAGTTTGTATTTTCTGCTTTCTCTTCAGCAGCTTTTTTAGCTTCTTCTTGAGCCTTTTCAACTGCTTGTTTAGCAGCTTCTTCAGTTTCAATCTTAGCTAGAACAGCCTTTGTCTTTTCTAAGTCTGCTTCTTTTTCTGCTAATACATTTTTAGCATCAGTAAGAGATGCTTGAGCATCTTCACTGGCTTTTTGTGCTTCTTCAAGTTCTGCTTTTGCTGTGTTAAGTCTATTTGCTGCTTCAGCTTCATTTTCTTTAGCATTTTGGAGTGATGCTAATCTTTCCTTTAAGCCGTTTAACTTGCTTTGAGCTTGTTTTACAGCATTTTTAGCATTATTTAAATCAAATTGTGCCTTGTTGTAAGCATCTTTCGAGCTATTTACAAGTTTTTGGTTTAAACTAACATCAGCTTGTTTTTGATGTAAATCTGCTACAGCTACATCAAATTTATCTTTAGCTTTAGCAACATTAGTCTCTTTTTCTGCTACAGGAGCAGTAAGAGTTGCTAATGTTGTTTTTGCACTCTCTGCACTTGTTTTCGCCTTAGCTAACTCTATATTCATCTTTGAAAGTTGGCTATTTACATCAGCAATTGCCTTGTTTAGGGATGCTGAATGATTTTTGGCACTCATTAAATGAGCAGAAGCGTTATTATAAGCTACTTTAGCATTTTCTTGGCCCTTTACAGCCATTTCATATTCAACTTGTTTTGGAGCAAGTTGAGCTTTAGCCTCTGCTAATTTAGTTTGCAATTCTGAGTCATCAGGAATAGTAAAGAAACCACCTTTATTTGCTTTTTCTTCGTCTAGTGGATAGAAGGAATCGAAAATCACAAAATTAGTATCTGGTCTAAATGCTACACCTAAATATTCAGACGGAAAACCTTGAAAGTCCATACCACTTAATTGGAAAGCATGTCCCCAGCCACCACTTTCTACATCATCATCAAATAGCATTTCTAAAATAGTGCTATAAATTGATTCTTTGGCATCATCCATATTTAAAATTCTGCCACCTAATCCTAGAGATTCGGAAGTTTGGCGGGCTCCACCAATCATCTTATCTGCTTCTTCAATCGCAGTTTGGTCATGTTTAATACCTTCTACAGTTGAATGAGTTGCTACGTATTTTGCAAAGTCTAAGGATGCTTGTGTTACTACGATCGTATCTTTAAATCCTAATTGTTTTCGTACTCCATTTAATAAATTAGCAGTCCATAATGTTAATTCCTTTTGCTGTGCATCAGTCAATTGGAGCAATGTTCCTTCACCGTTAGGATTTGGAATATTCTTAATTTCTTCCTTTGCAGCTTCAAGATCATTCTTGTAGTGATTTAAAGTTAAGCCTTTATGTGCTTCTTCTGCATTAACACTGTCAGCACCACCCCACTTATTGTAATGCAAATAATTAGCAGGCATTGTAATGGTATTAATTGCATCAACTTTAGCTTGATAATAATCTACATTACTTTGAAGTTGACTCTTAGCTAATTCCGCTTCGTTCACTTTAGCATTGGCTTGATCTAGTGCTGTACTTTTAGCATCAAAATCTTTTTGAGCTTGAGATACTGCGTTATTTGCTTGATCAAGGTTATTTTCAAGATTAGTCTTATTTGCATTTGCATCTTGAATTGTCTTTTCAACAGCTAAAACATGATTTTCAGCATTGTTTACATTTTGTTGAGCTTGTGCAATTTCATTTTTATTAGCGTTTAAAGCTGATTGAGCATCCTTAACTGCTTGATTTGCAGCATTAGCATTGCTTTGTGCTGTGGTTTCAGCATTTTTAGCATCGTTCAATGCGTTTTGTGCTTTGGTAAGATCTTGGCTCTTTTGGTTAAACTCTTTTTGAGCTTGATCTTGGTTAGCTTGTTGATTTGCAACTTCTTGTTGTTGAGATTCAATATTATTTTTTACTTGTTCAATACGCTCTGGTGTTGCTTCTTTAATTGTTTCTTGAGCAGCATCATGAGCTTTAGTTGCATCGGCAACTTTTTGTTGAGCAGCTGCAGTGTCCTTTTCTGCTTCTTCTGCTTTTGTTTGAAGCTCAGTTACTTTAGATTGTGCTACATCCTTTTGATTTTGTGCTTCTTTAACATCAGCTTGTGCTTGTTCCTTAGTTACAGTAGTTGCAGTTTCTGCAGCTTTTTGTTCTACTTCGGATTTTGTCACATTGCTATTATTGTCATTAACATCCGCAGCTTGAGCAGTATTAGGTTTGTTTGCAGCTAAAAGCATAGCTCCTGAAACTAATGTCGCTGTTGCTAACTTATTAGTAATTTTCATCTCTTTTTACCTCGCAAGTTGTAATTTAATTTATGTTTAAATTATAAATTATTTTTTTAGCGATGTAAATAATTATTTATAAATAATTATT
>ERZ778518.350-NODE-350-length-46654-cov-9.261207_pt1 | contig 46654 bp, 44 predicted proteins | sample MGYA00510340_ERZ778518 | MGnify/ENA primary metagenome ERZ778518 (study PRJEB29527, sample SAMN07138967) | mouse gut metagenome | material: feces | host: mouse | place: China:Nanjing | collected 2016-01-25 ...
CATCCGGCCGCTTTGGCGTCCCGATGTTGATCAAGGTACTGTACGGGCATATGCTGTTTATGAGTTCCGCATATTCCCTCCCAGTACACTCCCTGGTGATCAACATCCGGCCGCTTTGGCGTCCCGATGTTGATCAAGGTACTGTACGGGCATATGCTATTTATGAGTTCCGCATATTCTCTTCCAGTAAAATTTCCGCTACTTTTTTCCAGTCGCCGTCCGTTACGCAGTAGGTGGACTTGTACTTGCCCTGGGGTATAGAGGAGGTGGCTGTGTGGAGATACAGACTGTCCATCCCCACATAACAGGCCCCGGCAATATCGGAGTTTTCTTCATTTCCTGTCATAAGGCACCTGGCGGGATCCAGATCATACCGCTCTATCAACCTGCGGAAAAAGGCAGGACAGGGCTTTTTGCAGCCCTCCTCCGAAGAGATCAGTATCCCGTCAAAAAACTCCGTAAGCCCCATAATCTCCAGTTCCGGCCTGGTAAAGTCGCTCTGGGCATTGGACAGCAGATACAGATGCTTCCCTCTGTGATGCAGTTCCTTCAGCGTATCCTTTACCCCATCATACACCACAAGCAGCTGTCTGGACAAGGTGCGAAAAAAATTTGCCGTCAATTGGGCCGTCTGCCGCTCGCAGTTTACTCCCTTCTCCAGAAACAGCTTCCAGAACACATCCGTTAAGTCCGGCTCCACCAGCATATCCCTCTGTCCGGATTCCTCCGCATCCCTCTGCATACGGCAGATGCATTCTCTTTCCAGTCGGCGGAATGTCTGACGCAGCTGCAAGGGAGTATAGAATGCGCCCAAAGATGTGTAAAATTCGCTCATTTTCCGCCATAAGCACGGCTTCTCCTCATTGGTTCGAATATCTGCCAGAGTTCCATATAAATCAAAAATATAATTGTTATACATAAACTGCGTCTCCATTCCCGTTCATCCGATTGATTACAGCTCTGAGCTTGTTCTATTGTTCCAGAGCCTCGTAGACTCTCAGGATCTCACCCACACTCCACGCCTGGGCAAAACATCCTTTGGAACTTATGGGATTGTCTCCATCGTAGATCTCCGGCAGCTGACCCACACAGCCTTCCCGCAGAGCCGTCTCTATGCCTGCCAGCTGCTCCCGCACATATGCCTTGGCCTGCCGGGAATAATCATGCACCTTTAGATAGGCCAGATAATAACCCCCCAGAGGGAAGGTCCACACGGTTCCCTGGTGATATGCCAGATCCCGATCCAACTGTGCTCCTCCATAAAAAGGGTGGAACTGGGGATCCTGGGGATCCAAAGTGCGCAGTCCCACAGGTGTGTACAATTTGCGGAACACTGTCTCTACCACTTGACATTCTTTCTCCCTGGAAAGCAAGGAGAAAGGAAGAGACACCGCCCAAATCTGGTTGCAGCGCACCTGGTCATCTGCTGCCGTACCGGATAACACATCCCGGAGACACTTTTTCTCCTGGTTCCAAAATGCTTTTTCGAATATGGCATATACTCTGTCCGCCATGGCTCCATAATCCAGCTGTCGTTGGGTGTCCTCACAGGGCTTTTGCACCCCCGCTTCATTGCTTTCCGTCTGTCCCTTCGTATCCTGCGTCCCTGCTTTGCTTCTGCCACCCGGCTGTTCTCCGGCAAACTCCTCCATTATGCGCAGCGCGTTATACCAGTAAGCATTGATCTCCACGGGCTTTCCGTGCCTGGGGGTGGGCAGGATGTCCTCCACCCGCACGTCCATCCAGGTCACCTGATCATAACCCTGCCCCGCCATAAGCAGACCGTCCTGATCCATATGAATTCCATAGTCTGTGCCTTCCGCATACCACCTGATTATATCCTGCATTACAGGGTAAGCCTGCCTCACGAAGGCGGAGTCTCCCGTCCTCTTTTGATACTCATATACGGCCAGGATAAACAGCAGCGCCGCATCCACCGTGTTGTATGCCGCCGCCTCCGTTCCCTCCGGAAACAGGTTGGGCATCAGCCCCCGGCGGCAATGCGCCATAAAAGTCTGGAGGATGCTCTTGGCCGTGTCATACTGTCTGGTGGACAGGCAGCACCCCACCAGAGCAATCATAGTATCCCTTCCCCAGTCCTCAAAAAAGGGAAATCCGGCCAGGATTGTCTTCTGCCCTGTAGAGTCCCGGCGGGATATGAACTGGTCTGCGCTGGCAGCCAAAGCCCTTGCCGTCTCATCATGATATCTCTCCTGCAAATTTTTTCTATGATTAGAAACATTCTGCAAGATTTCAGTCATATTGGGTAAAATTGTATCTATTCCATATACAATTTCCAAGAATCCCTCCTGCCCTGCCGCCACGGAAAAACGGATCTCATGGTTTACCGCACTGCGTCCCAGGGCCATCTTTCCATCCTCAACATCACTTCGGTAAAACAGATCCTCGTGATAGCAAACAGGCAGTTCCCGGCATTCTCCGTTGGTCCGCAGATACAGCACCTGTCCATTGGACGTGATTTTCCCCTGTGAATAGAAAAACTCCTGCTTCACCGACAGTCTCTGTCCCTTGGGCACGAACTGCAAATGGGGGCGCACTTCCAGAGTCACATTCTCTTGGGAACGGTTCCGGATCCGATAGGAGATACCCACCACGTTCCTGCCATACATCAGGGCAATGGCGCGCACCACCTCCACCCCTTCCGCCAGATAACTCCATGTGGGGTAGTTCTCATAGGCAAAGCCGGTTTGCAGGCGGAATCCCTCCTGCCTTTTGTCATGACATTGAAAATCCTGGCTGGACAGGAAAACCCGCCGGGAGGGCCGATTCTCCCCGCCCAGATCCAGAACCTCCTCCAGTCTGTGGATCATATTGTACCTGTGGTTGGGTGAATGAGTGCAGGCCATCAGCACAGCCTGATCATTACGGCTGCAGGAGGCGATCATGCTGAGGGAGGAAAAACCCCCCAGCCCGTTGGCCATCAGATAGCAGTTTTCCTCGCCCCTCTCAAAAGTTTTCCAGTCCTGTCTGCCATATTGAAACTTCATAACAACTCCTATCCGTCCGCTTCAGCGGACACTCAAACCAAAATCTACCAACACCCTAAGATCATACCGCTGCAGGCAGGGACAGATAGATGTCCTTTCCGGATCATAGTAGCTTCGCTACAAGCTTCGCTACAAGCTTCGCTACAAGCTTCGCTACAAGCCTCGCTACAAGCCTCGCTACAAGCCTCGCTACAAGCCTCGCTACAAGCCTCGCTACAAACATCCCTACAAACTTCTCTGCCGGCTTCGCTGCCGGTCCCTCCATGATCCGTTTGATTTATGTCAGGATTATGGTCGGGTTTACTGTCATAGTCCGTCCGCTGTCCGTCCGCCAGAACACGCCAGACACCTTGGGGCAGCCTGATATCTGCCCCACTGTCTGAGGCATTATAGATCACAAATAGTTCCTTGGGTGTATGCTCATCGTCCCCGCCCGGTATCCCCGGCTGCTGCGTTCTGTTGTCCATATGATAGGATACTACTCCCGGCCCCAGCACACTCTTCTCCAGGATCCGGCCCGGCGCCTGCGCTGTCTTGTCGCACAACCCGGGAAGCTGTTTGCGCAGTCGTATAAGCCCCCTGTAATAGGCAACCAGTTCCCTATATTCCACCGTCTGTCGCCATTTCAGCATATTGATTCCCGGGTGAGAACGGTAACTGTTATCATCTCCCCATTTGGTGCGGCCAAACTCCTCCCCCGCCTGGAGAAAAAGATTTCCCTGGCATGTAAAATATATCAGCGCCGCCAGCTTATTGGCGGAAAGTACATCCTCATAGGGGATGGCAAAGTCTGCCCCCGGCCCATGAAGGGACACCACCAGTTTATCCCACAGCGTGAAATTGTCATGAGCGGACACATAATTGACGATCTGGGCACAGCTTTTGGGGCGAAACTCTCCCTGGCCGCAGGGTTCCCCGCACCAGCCGGTCACTGCCTGCAGAACCTTCTCCTCCAGGCCCTGCCCGCCGTTTACAAATCCCGGGACTTCCTCATAAAACACATGGCCCTTGATCACATCCCTGGTGTCATCGCAAAAGACCGCAATTCCCTCGTCCAGATACCTGATATTCTCCTTCAGGGCGGCACGGGTTTCTTCCTCCATAGGGGATTCCGCCGCTCTCCAGGGCTCCCCATATAACAGCTTCTCCCCTTTGCCGAACGTCTGATCCATCTCCCGGCAGATGCGGTTCATCAGTTCCACCGTCATCAATCCCATCAGATCAAACCGGAATCCGTCAATATGGTACTCCCTGGCCCAGTACATCACGGAATTGACAATATAATTGTCAACCATCCTTCGGCCTATGGCCAGATCGCTTCCGCAGGCGGATCCGTTGGAAAGTGTACCGTCCTCCAGACGGCGGCAGTAATAACCCGGCGCTGTCCTCTCCAGCCAGGAATCCGCATCCTGGGTGTGATTGTACACCACATCCATAATAACCCGTATGCCCGCCCGGTGCAGGGCCTGGATCATCTCCTTGCACTCCCGGATGCGCACCGTCCCGTCATGTACGTCCGTAGCATAAGAACCCTCAGGCACATTGTAATTCACCGGGTCATAGCCCCAGTTAAACTGCTCTTCGTCCCCCTCCTCGTCCAGCCAGCCATAGTCAAAAAAAGGCAGCAGATGCACATGGGTGACGCCCAACTCTTTCAGATAGGCCACACAGGTGGGATATTCCCCATCCCCTGCCGGTTTCCCCGCCTGCAGGGTAAACGCCTTATATTTTCCGCGGTAAGCCTGGGGAACCCCACTGTCAGGATCATGGGAAAAATCTTTGATATGAAGTTCATAGATAATATTTTCTACGGGCCGCATGGGAAGGCGCTCCTTCTCAAACCCCTCCGGATTGGTCCTCTCCAGATCTACCGCCATACTGCGGTAGCCGTTGCAGCCGCAGCCTACGGCGTAGGGATCCGCCGTCCGCAGGAACTCCCCGTCCGTCCAAATGCGGTAGTCATAATAATAACCGTGATAGTCTCCCTCCAGACGCCGGTGCCAGACTCCCTTCTCAACCTTCTCCATATCCAGGATCCGGGAGATTATAGCCTCACGGTCCCCGTCTTCATATAGACACAGTTCCACCTTATCAGCAAAAGGAGCCCACAATCTGAAGTTCGTTCCCTGAGGGGTGCACAGCGCCCCCAGATCTTTTCCCTCATAGGCAAATTTCTCGTCAAATTCCCTGTAATACTGAAATCTATCCATATTCACCTCTCCATGAATATCACTGGTTCTGCCTGACAAAAAAAGGGCCGCTGCAAAACAAAGTTACTTTTTTCCGCAGCGGCCCTACCTCTCGCAGAACCCGTCAAGACTGACATACTGTCTCACTCATTTTCAGGCCGGAAGGCCCGTCAGGATAAGATGGAGTCCATGCTTTACCCCTTGACAGCTCCCGATAATCCTTCCACATAACATCTCTGGGTCAATACAAACAGAATGGATATGGGGATGGATATCAATACGCAGCCCGCATAGAATTGCGTATAGAAAGCCTCGATATATTCCTTCTCCAACATGGTCCAAAGACCGATGGCAATGGTGTAGTACTTGGTATCATTTCCCATGATGACCTTGGCGAAAATGTAATCCACCCAAGGGCCCATGAAAGTAGTAATCAGGGTGTAGGTGATGATCGGCTTGGACATGGGAATCGTCACATGGATGAAAGTATCCCACTTGGTAGCTCCGTCAATATAAGCCGCCTCATCTATGGTTTTCGGTATGGTGTCAAAGAATCCCTTGGCCATATAGAAGCCCAGACCCGCGCCTCCTGAATATACCATTACCAGCGCCACCTGTTTCAACACGCCCGTCTCTAAAAAGCCCAGACCCTTTAAGATATAATACACGGCTATCATGGACATAAAGCCGGGGAACATGCCCAGGATCAAGGCAATGTTCATAAAGGGCTTACGCATCTTAAACTTCAGACGGCTCATACAGTAGGACACACACAACACGAAAAACGCCGCGATGATAGTACTGAAGATAGCGATAATCAGTGTGTTGGTGAACCACCGGAAGAAGTCTATCTGGCTGGTGGGCTTAAACAGATTGGCATAATTGTCCAGTGTGAAGCCTCTGGGCCAGATATAACTCTTGTAGGAACCGCTCTCCTTTCTAAAGGAGGTCAGCAATACATAAAATATGGGCAGCACCCAGATAAAGCTGAGTATGGCCAGCAATATATGCACAAATGTGTTGGTGATAAATCTCTTCGCTTTCATTATTGGAACGCCCCCTCATCTTTGTAGGAACCGGTATGCCGGTAGGTCAACAGTGACAGAGTAGCCAAAATAATGAACACCAGGATACCTATTACGGCGCCCAGATTGTAGTCCTTCTGCGTGATGGTCAGACGGTACAACCAGGTAACCAGCAGATCCGTCTTACCTGCATAATAGTAATCCAGTGTATCAGGACCGCCGCCGGACAGCAGGAAGATTACGTTAAAGTTATTGATATTGCCCGTAAAGGACGTAATCAGGTTGGGCGTCATCACAAATACAATATAGGGTATAGTGATCTTGCGGAAAATTACAAATGCGCTGGCACCGTCAATCTTGGCCGCCTCATACAGATCCGCCGGGATATTCTGCAGGATGCCTGTGGTGGACAGCATGGTAAAAGGAATACCGATCCACAGGTTTATACAGATAATGGTTATCTTGGCCAGCGTAGGATCCGTAAAGAACGGAATGGACTCCGTTGCGCCAAGCATTCCCAATTCCCGTAGCAGCACATTCACAGGGCCGTTGGCATTGAAAATGGTTCTCATACTCAGCAGGGATACGAACTGGGGCACCGCAATGGAAAGCACAAACATAAATCTCCAGAATCCCTTGATCCTGGTGCCCTTGCGATTGATCAGCAGCGCCAGGATAATGCCCAGAATAAAGCAGCTGAAAGTGGCAAATACAGCCCAGATCAGTGTCCAGCCCAGCACTGGCCAGAAGGTGGCGGCCAGCTTGCTCCCCTGGCCCAACATGGTCTTAAAATTATCCAACCCCACCCAGCCGAACAGATTTCCGGGGGGCTGATGCTCATGATCATAGCTGGTAAAGGCGATCAATATCATAAAAATCAGTGGTACGATCGTGAAAATAATGATACCGATAATCGGAAGCGCCAGCAATCCAGTGTGAATATTCTCTTCACGCAGGGAGCGCAGGTCGTCTTTAATACCGGGAATATGCATTCCCCGTTCCTTGCGCAGCTGCGTACAGTAAGCGCTCTTTGCAGACATGCAGGCTATAAAGATAATAGCCAGTGTAAGTACAATAGTGATTACGCCATATAACAGGAACAGCATGGAATTGTCCCCGGCGGTATACTCATAAATCCCCAGGGCCTCGTTGTAGGTCTGCCCCTGTTCCTTGGTTCCCAGGGTCATAAAGTTCCCAATGGCGCTTATGCCAAAGGTCGCCATGTAATAGATATAGGCAATCTCAATTGCCAGGAAAATCAAACCCCGCACAATCTGTTTATTCAAAATATTTCCGAGGCCAAAGACAAAAAGCGAGCATCTTGTGAGCACATTCCCTTTTGAGATTGCCTCACCGACGCTTGCGTCACTGGGTCTCCCGGAAGTCGTCTGCAGTTTATTCTTCTTCAAAGCCCCCATACGAAACCTCCTCATATTTTAGGGAAGATAAGGAACCCCTGAGGTTCCTTATCTCCAAATTTCAATATTGCTTAAAGTTATTTCTTACTCGGTCATAGCCTTTACGAAGGTATCCAGCTTCTCCTGCACATTGTCCTTGTTGATCTCACCGCTTCTGATCTCGGTGGGGATAGCGCCTGCGTAGGTCCAATATCTGGAAGAGAATACGCTGTGGGAAGGCTGCATCACGCTGGCCTCATTGGCCTCCTTAACGATGACTGCCGCCAGAGGATCATTGGTAACTGCTTCGCTGGCACCTACGGTTATATTGGTAGGAACCTGTGCGGATTTTTCATAGCGCAGAGTCTGGTTCTCCTCGTTGCCAAGGAAGGTAGCGAACGCTACGGCTGCGGCCATATTCTTGGAGTGTGCGTTCACGCCGATACACTTGGAGCCGTAGAAGCCCAGCAGCTGATAGTCATTTCCGTCGGGATTGAAGGTGGGAATCACGCCGATGCCCATGTCATCACCCAGGATGTTCTTGTAGGTGTCATAGTTCCAGGAACCGTCGAACCATACGCCCAGTCTGTGATCCTCAATCAGTTCGCTGACTGCGATCTCGCCATCGTAAGCGCATTTCGGATTGTTGATCAGGTCGATCAGGTAATTGGTAACAGCCACGCCAGTAGCATTGTTCCAGTCCACGCCTGCCTCCAGGTCATTGCCTTCAGGACCGAACACAGACAAGCCTGCGCCATAATAGTATGCTCCCAGCTTCCAGCCGCCCGCAGACTCAAAATAGTAATTGTATACATTGTCTGCTGTCTCCTTGGCCATGATCTTCTCCAGAGAGGTCACATCGCTCTCGTCCATAATGGTCTTGTCATAGAACATAAAGAATGTATTGTGGGTAAAGGGAATCGCATAGGTAGCGTCACCTACCATAGCGGTGGCAGCAACAGCTTCCGCGTTGGTCTCCTTCACCATCTTCTCAGCCTCGCCGCCCAGCTGTGCGATAGCGCCTGCATCCACCAGTTCGATCAACTGGTCAGAAGAGAACAGGAATACATCTGCTGCAGCATCCACATCCTTTAGCACCTCTGTCTTACAGGTGTCCTCACCTACAATCTCAGTGGTCCAGGTAATGTTCCACTCCGGATGGGCTGCGGCGAAAGCTGCCTGCTGCTCTCCCATAATGCCAGTGTCCACCTGGTTCTGAGGGCACCATACCTTCAGGGCCACATCTGTCACCTCGCCGGTACTGCCCTGCTCGGTACTGCCCTGCTCGGTGCTGCCCTGCTCGGTACTGCCCTGCTCGGTGCTGCTCTGCTCGGTGTTGTTGCCAGCGCTGCCGCCGTTGTCTCCGTTGCCGCTGTCATTGCCGCAGCCGGCCAGCAGGGAAACAGATAATGCCATTGCCAAAGTACATGCCAGAACTTTCTTTTTCATAAATGTTGTCCTCCTTCATTCAATGAATCCCGAAACAAGTTTCGGTATATTGTGCTCCTTAAAATTACCACAGTAAGATTCATAAGTCAACCACAATTTTTGTGAGATTTTATACATATGCACTGTTGTTTCATGTTCTGTTGTGCAATATGTACATATTTATGCGGAATTATTCTTCTTTCTGTTTCGAAACTATTTTCCGGGATATTTCGTTCTCCCTTTGTGGGAAAATGCGTAAAATCCGGCTTTTTTTCCCAATTTTCAGAAACCCGGCAGAAAAAGTTTAGGAGAAAACTCTTGCCATATCCTGTTTTTGTTGCTATAATGAGTTTCGGGACAAGGTTTTCTTTGTCACTTTTGACGAATTTTTTTGCCGCCCTTCGGGAAAAACACAGGTTCCTTTGTTTCGAAACCCCGCGGGCATTCGACGGATTATAACATTGACAGTATCGCAGCTATGCATGCGGTCTGCGGGGAGTGTACCTATGATTACCATATCCGATATTGCCGCTAAACTCGGCATTTCCAAAAGTACAGTATCAAAAGCGCTGAATAATGCCACGGACATCAGTGTCAGTATGCGCAAGAGAGTCCTGGAGACCGCCGCGGAGATGGGTTATATCAACAAAAAGCTTTCCGGCGCCGAAAAAAAGCTTTGCATTTTAATAGAAAATATGGACTTTGAGACACCCAACCAGTTTGGCCACGACATTGTTGAAGGCTTTCGGCAGATGGCCGAAACCGACGGATGGCTCGTGGAGGTAGTGCCTCTGACCATGGAATTCCAGCGGCTGACCCCCTACGGGGTATTTATGCTGGATCACGGCTATCAGGCCGCGTTTATTCTGGGCTTTTCCCTGTTGGACTCCTGGATGCAGGAGTTTAAACACACTCAGATCCCCACCGTTTTGTATGACAACTATATTAAGAACAATCCCTATGTCGCCTCTGTGGGATGCGACAACCAGGAGGGTGTTGAGTTGGCTGTCAAGCATCTGATTGAACTGGGGCACAGGAAGATCGGGCTGATCTCGGGTCCCCTGGACTCCTATATCTTAAAAGCTCGCTACCATGCCTATCTGAGCGCTCTGAAAAAATACGGGCTGGAAATCAATGAGGACTACGTCGGCCTGGGTTACTTCGTGGCGGAGTCCACCAGAGCTTATATTCCCAAGCTGCTGAACCATGGTGTGACCGCCATCCTTTTCTCTCATGATGTACGGGCATTTTCCGCCATGACGGAGTGCAGTGACAGGGGCATCCAGATTCCCCGGGACCTGAGTATCATCGGCTTCGACGACCTGCCCATGACCGCCTACACCATGCCTCCCCTGACCACCATCCGCCAGGATCGGCACGGCCTGGGGCGCTGCGGCTATTTCGCAATCACCTGCCTGCTGGGCGGTCTGCCCATCGGATCCATCCTGCTGCGGGCGCCGCTGATCGTTCGGGATTCTACCGGGCCAGCCCCCACGGATTGAAATGGCAGTCCTTGAAATTCTTTTTATTAGTATTAGCCGTCATTTTATATATATCTGTGGAAAATTTTGGTTGGTTTGTTTTAATGTATGATCAGTTTTTATCACTGTTCAAAAAGTTAGATATGAGAAATAGCGTCAAAAAAGGGAGAGCAACCATAGTCGCTCTCCCTTTCCATAATGTCAGGCCCTAAATCATTGATTTTTCAGGCTTTCTTTACAATTCATATGCTCTAATAATATATTTTACTGCCAGAATACCAGAAAATCGGGATACCTTTCCCCGAATAACGCTTCCCGTTCCTCAGGAGCCATATCAGGTATCTCCATCTGCTCCACCGTCTCCCCGCATTCTTAGTATGTGGCTATATCAGCCTCCTCCTGCATTGCGAATTCAATCTCCAGCTCCTTTTCCAGCTGGTATTCCCCATCCCGCAGTCCGTATATTTCATAGCGTTTAAACGTTATATGGTGGGCCTGGCTATAGATCCTATGCTTCTCATAGTCAATGGATGTACATGCCGGGAGTTCCATTTTTATGTACTTCTGCTCCTCCTCGGACCAGCACAGCAGATAATAGTAACTCCACCATCCGCCGCTGCCCCCTGCATTACCCGCATAATACAGGATATCCTCATAGCCGTCATTATTTCCATCCCAAGCTGTGCAGTTTGTTCCCCCCTCAGTTAGTTCAAGACTTATACGGTCCGCCAGGAGCACCTGATAAAAATGCTGACCGTTCTCCTCTTTTATGAGTTCCAGCCGAACCGGCGTCTCAAAAAAGTCCATCAGCGATCCGTCCAGAGTCTGATAACTTGTCAGCCGGATTCTGACTTCCCCGGCTTCCTCCACTATAGACCTGGCTTTCACACGATTGTACGCAGGTCCGTCGCGGCCATAAATCGCCAGTTCCAATGCCTCATAGTCCTGATATACGGCAATGTCTCTCAGCATCATGTCGTTATGGGCATGTGTCAGCAGCATCATGTAAAGCGCCGGACCCTCCCAGGTTCCTCCGACAAGATAGCTTGTCTCGGGCAGCTTTTGTCTCAGCCAGGCACTATCCTGATAGTTAGTGTTCCCCCGATACCAGATATCTCCGCCGCAGATATTGGATTCTTTTCCTGGGCCTTCTTCGGGATTGCAGTGTAACACAATGTATTCCGGCTCTCCGCCGTCTTCGTCAAGGTCATATTCCACATAATAGAGATATTCCCACTGTTCCCTGACCTTCTCGTACAGCCCCAGGATTTCCGGGTTCTCCCTGCCGTCCTGATAGGTGAGAAACACATTGCCGCAGATGATCTCCTCCGGCGCTAAATCATCGGGATTGAATACAAGAGTGTACTCGCCGTCTTGCCGCAAAGTGTCTTTGTCTTCCTTACTGTCGGGCTGACTGTTCTGTATGCCTGTGAAAATTGGTTCAGGTACGGAAGCCCCGCACCCGGCAGGCGCCCATAGACCTATCAGGACAAATGATAGCATAATCTGTATTTTTCTTACTGATTTCATCAGCTTAATCCTTTTGACAAATACAAAACCAAATCGTCATCATTACAGCAATCCGCATATTGCGGACAAACCTTATCACAATACCATGCGCCGCTTCCATCGGGAACGTATCCACGCTTTATATACATTCTCTGTGCGCTTCCGTATCCACTGTGCAGACCCACTCCAAGATAAACAGTATCTGCATATTTTGAAGCAATTTGCTCCGCAATGTCCATCAGTTTGCTGCCTATACCATTGCAACGATATTTTTCAAGCACACCAAAATCCACGATTTCAGGATATCCCTGATTCGCAAAGGGGCCGCTCCCGGCATCCGGATATACATGGATATATCCGGCTACATTTCCCTTATACTCCGCAACTAACGCAGTACACTTTCCGTCTGCCTGATGCCGCAATCTCATTTCATACTTATCTATCGTTTGAGGCCATCCCTGGGCTATTTCCTCACAAGTAATGATTTGCGCATCACTCTGCACCATATCACGAATTAATATCTCTTCACCTTCATAATAGACCATACCCTTACCTCCATAGACAAACCTGCAAGTTCTGATTTATTTAGCACAAAAAATATCCGCTGCAGCGCGTCTACTGTTCACAGAAACTAAATGCGAAGCATTTTATTAATTGTATCACAAACCTCTACCTGCCTCAATGCGCTTTGGTGAAAAGACTTTCAATCCAGTTGCTTTTTACTATATCTTGTGTTATTCTTTGTGTATTGCCACATCAAATTCAGGCTTCAGCGCAGCAGATGGATTATGGGCTCAAACTCTGCCATCTGGTTTTGCTGCAGGGAAGGAGGAACCATTCTTTATGAGAAGATATGTTATGTTTGCATAGCACTGGCTATTGCAGAAAATAAATTGCCATAGCCATTGCTATTCCTAAAGAAAAAATATATTTAGGAGGCAGACATGGGCTATAGGAACGCGGGAGAGATCCTGCCGGTTGAAGTAATTGAGTTGATACAGCAGTATGTGGACGGTGAAAATATTTATATTCCCAGGCGCTCTGAAAACCGCCAAAAATGGGGTTCCCAGACCAGGATCACACAGGAATTATCCGACAGGAATAAGCGAATCTATGCGGATTTCTGCAGCGGGATGGCACCTGCGCAGCTGGGTAAAAAATATTACCTGTCCGTAAAGAGCATACAGCGGATTATCAGAAATATGAAAGCATAAGTTTGGAAGTAAGACTTCCAAATACACATTAAGGAATATCGCAGGCCCAGCCAGCGATATTCACGAAGAGGAAAGTTTGGATGTTGCACATCCAAATACGCATTAACGCAGTATCGCAGGCTCGGCCTGCGATACCCAGAAAGCAAGGAATGAGTTGATATGTCACAGCGTATCGGCTCATTCTTTTTTAGAACTGATTGTGCGGTGGCCAGCAGAAAAAATATATGATAAGCTTATTCCCAAATCAACAATGGGGAGGTGCAAAATGCGAATAAAAGAAATAACCGATAAGGATATCTGTGACGTGGCCCGGACAATGGCCTCCGCCTACAGTGAGGAACCCTGGCACTCTCCAAATTGGGGGAAAAACTGCTTTTACAGGAAGTTCGCGTAATTCAATTGATGTCTATACAGCACAATATCCCTTTTTATGAGAAAAATAAAATGACTAAGGACAGCATTTATATTATGTATAAAAGAATAGATTGATTTTGTATGTTTGCGAAAGGAAATATTATTATGGAAAAAACCTTTTATGCCTATCACGTGGTAACGGAGCGGCCCATGCGTCTGGGCCAGCACATCCTCTTTGACGGCGCGCGCCACAGCGGAGTATATGAGAGGGTGATGGCAAAGCGGGATATAGTTGATGACATTTATAAAAATCCCCGGAAATATCAGGATGAAGCTCTGGAGTATCCTGTGGTGGTGGCGCTGCGGGAACTGGCTTTGGAGGAGGTACGGCGTGAAAAGTACCCTGATTACCCTTCCCGGATGGGGTGTCTGTATGTGTCGGAAACCTTGCGGGAATCCCAAAATTGGGCGGATTATTTTATCAGCCTGGGCAGGCCCACTTTCCAGATCGTAAAGGTAAAAGTCACGGGAAGCCGCTTTGTGGGAGACGCAGCCAAATGCTTTGACGGATCCCCCCGCAGAGATGAAAACCTGCTGCTGGCTGAAAAGTATTGGGAAAATGGGCCAAATCCCCCGGAAGAACCGCCCATCAACGAATTTCTGGTAAGCGGCGACATAGAGATCGTAGAGATAGTGAAAGAATTTAGCCAAGACGAACAAGGAGCGCAGAGATGATAGATGTGATAAAGGGTTATCGGGACAATGCGTCCCTGCGGCACAGCTTTAATGAACTGGCGGGAAAGACTTTCGACCTGGACTTCGAGGACTGGTATCAGAATGGCTTCTGGGGAGATGACTATAACCCCTATTCTGTTGTCAAAGACGGCCAGGTTGTGGCCAATGTGTCCGTATACAGGACGGATTTTCGGTTTGACGGCGGTATAAGGCATTTTCTGCAGCTGGGGACGGTGATGACGGAGGAGACTTGCCGCCACCGAGGCTATATCCGGGCTATTATGGAGCAGATTGACGCGGACTACAACGGAAAAGTGGACGGAATTTATCTCTTTGCCAATGACAGCGTACTTGACTTCTATCCCAGGTTCGGCTTTCACAAGAGCAAAGAATACCAGTATTCCATACAGCTTCACAACACCGGCTCCTGTAAGTACCTGTCTCTTGCCATGGATGGACCTGCCGCCTGGCAGCAGCTTGAACAAGCCATGGAACGCAGCGTCTTCCACGGCAAACTGGATATGGTGGGCAACAGGGGGCTTATGTTTTTCTATGTAACCAAATACCTGCGGGAAAGCGTATATTACCATGCCCCCAGTGACACTTATGTGATTGCGGACCGGGAGGGACAACAGGTTTTCCTGCACAACGCATTTTCCGGCACATTGACGCATCTTCCGGAAATCCTCGCGCTGTTCGGTGAGGACGCACAGCAGGTCACATTGGGCTTTACTCCCGCCGACAACACGGATTTCCACGTGACAGAGTTACAGCAGGAGGATTGTACCTTCTTCATAAAAGGCGATGCCTTGAAAATTCTGGAAAAGGAAAAGCTGCAAGTTCCCTCCCTAAGCCATGCGTAGAGTGGTTAGTGTCAGTGGGCTTGCAGGGAACATGTCAAGCTAGTACGGGAGCGTCTTTCATGAGACCTTTTACAAATTGAAGACGGCTCTCCAATGTGTGTACCGAGGGGACTTCACCCTTTAGAGCTGGCGGCGACTTTGTATAGGAGAAAACGTTTGGTTGCTTCACATCCAAATACGCATTAACGCAGTATCGCAGGCCAGCCTGCGATATGTAGGAAAGAGGTAAGTATGTATATAGAGACAGAGAGACTAATTATCCGCAGCCTGGAATCCACGGATGCGCAGGCTTATATAGAGATGGCGTCCGACGGGAGCCTCCATGATATTTTCGGGGATTGCAGAGACTGCCATAAGTGGATCGGAACCTGGATACGGGAGGCACAGGCGCTGGAGCGGGAGGACCGCCCCGACAGAGAATATCTGGCCTATGCCGTCACGGAGAAGCAAACCGGCGCCCTGTTAGGCAGCGTGGGATGCTCTTACTATGAGGACCAGAAACAGACCGGCATGTGCTATTTTATCGGCGCCCAATACCGGGAACAGGGGTATGCGGCGGAGGCGGCCGCCGCATATGTCGCCTATTTCTTCTCTCATTATGACATTCACAAAATGATCGCTCTCATCAGGGACGCCAACACCGCTTCCTGGAAAACCATAGAAAAGATAGGTTTCATCCTGACCGGGACAAAAATGTATCAGGACATCAATGATGATAAAGAGCAGCTATACCGCTTTTACCAATTAAGCAGCCCTGTCAGCAAGGCTCTCACTCACTGGGGACTATCAGATCACGGAACAGTGCGGATATACGATACTGCCTGGCAGGTGGAATACAAATATGTATTAAAAGTATACAGCGATCTGAACATGCTGAAGCGGAACCTGAAAATACTGCGCCTGCTGAGTGAATTGAATATCCCCGTGGGACAAATCGTGCCCACTCAAGATAATTCATCCTATGTGTCATTGGATAACGCTTTTTATTTTCTGTCCAAAAAACTGCCGGGGAGCAAAATCACCCGGATAGAATGTCATCCCGACCTGGCTCTACAGATGGGAGAAATAATAGCCAATCTTCATGTGGCCTTTAAAAAGTGTGAGGCCCTGGATGGCATTTGGGACAACAGCCTGTTGGATGAGATGAATGGCTGGGTCCGGGAAAGCCTTAAAGGCAGCGGCTGGAATCGTATATCCGAGGCAGAGTACGAAAAAACCGTGTCCCAATTGGCGGACCTGTACGCCCAGTTGCCCGTGCAGCTGATTCACCGTGACATCCATTTCGGCAATTTCCTGTTCGCGGACGGCAGTTTTTCCGGCTATATTGATTTTGACTTAAGCCAGAGGAATATACGGATTTTCGATATATGCTACTTTCTGCTGGGGCTGTTGTGCCAACAGGAAGACTTGAAGATTACAGAAGAAGACTGGCTTGGATTTTTACGGGATGTGGTTTTGGGATATGAAAAAGTGTTGAAATTATCCGGTACGGAAAAGAAAGCCATGCCCTGTGTGATGGAATGTATAGAACTTCTTTTTGCCGCGTATTATGAGAAAAGCGATGATCCCGGCTGCGCGGACGACGCCTGCAAAATATATGAGTTTATCAAAACAAGGGAAAGCAGTATTGGGAATTATATACAGTAAAAACACGATCTAAATCATGGAGAATGACACGCTTTAACTTATCCTTTACGCTTTGGGTACTCGTATCAGAAAAATGTACCTCGACTAAATACCTTGTCTTGTCAATCTTATGTTGTAAACAGGGCGTTAATCGCCCTGTGGTGTTGGTCTGAATGTTGTCGCTCATGTTCCTCCTTTTGGGCGCAAAAAAGACGCATGGTTTACAAATTTACTGCTCCATGCGCCTTTACGCTGTTATTTTGATATTAAATTGTTTTGCCGATTACGCTAACTGCATAACCTCGGTTTCGATTTCTTTTAATTCATCAAAGGATAATGCCGGAACACAATCCGCAATATCTTCCAATGACATTTTACCTTTTTTTATCAATCTTTCGGCTGTTTCCCTGTCTTTTTTATGAGCAAGAGTATTTTCCATATCTTTCCAATATGTTTTCATTATCTGCTCATCATTAAACAAACTCATCATAATCGTCACTACCTCCACTTCTCTGTTCATCAGATATTCTTTTAAGACGTTCCTATCCTTGCAAATACGAATTGTTTCTCTAACTGTCTGCTCTGTCATTCCATACAGTTTTCTTTGTTCATCAAAAACTTTACAGAAAATAATATATTGATTGATAATATCCTCTGTTTCGCTCTCATAGATGACCTTTGCCTTGCTGTCGGCTCTCGTTCTGAAGTTCCCTCTCAAGGTTCTTTTCGTTGTAGCTAATAACTTCCGCATACGCTAATTCTGTAGCGGTCTTGGTCTGCTCCTTGCCGATACTATCATATTCAGACTGCAAAGACTGTATCTCGGCCTTCCACTGTTTCGGCGTTATCTTCTCGCCATTCATAGAACGGGGATTGTTTTTCTTAATTGGGTATGGTACAATTTCTCCCAGTACAAACCAGTAAATTTCCATTATTGATTTTAGAAGGAGAGGATTTTTATGGAAGAGATTATCAAAAAACGGGAGGTTCCACCACTGCCAAAGGGTATCAAGGTCAAATATGGGAACTTGGAATTTAATACCAGTGATAATACCGAAATCAAAGACCTTTCGGAAACGGGTGTGAAAAATATTGTAGAAAAAATACGCAACGGCTTATGTGAAAGCCTGTACCTGAATCCAAACGAAGATGGAGAAAGTGACTGGGGGTTTTTGCAACTGGAATGCGGGGGGAGTGACCGCATTTTCCTCCAAATTGTCGAGTATTATGAGAAAGAAACTTCTTGGGCTTGCTTTGACCCGGATTATCTGGACTCTGATGAGGAGGCTCCCATTGAAGCCAGTGATGGACAGTCTGTTTTCCCTATGGCGTGTACCATGCAAGACCGAGAACTGGCGGCAAAATGTGTGGAGTGGTATGCACATACCTGTGAGCCATATCCCGGCATGGACTGGCTAAAGCAAACAAATCAATAACTTCCCATTTATCGGTCTAATAAAAGTCCAAAGCAGGGCGGCGGTGGCAAGCATTGACAATCCCGCCGCCCTGTCTGTTATTACCCCAATCACTACTGAATAAGTTACACAACGTCAGAGCGTATAGAACACAAATCTATACGCTCTATTTTCATGTAAAGGGACAGATTTATGGAACTCCGCGGATTAACTGAAACCGGGACTTCTCCCACTCCCTCTGCTCTTTGCAGAAACGCCCCTTTAATTGGTTTTCAGTTTTTCGATCACCGCAGCCGGATCGATGATTCTGCCGAAGCAATATTTCCCGTATCCATTTTCGTGGAGCAGCTTCACGGAGGCTGTATCCTGCACCGCCCGGAAGAACTGGTCCATGGTACAGTCGGGAGCCGCCTGACAGCACAGGGCGTAAAAACCCGCCAGCCACGGCACTGCCCAGCTCATACCTCCCTCATAGCTCCACTCGTAGTCCGTCTCTCCGGTACATCCGGCATAGGTTCGTCCTCCCATAGGTACTAAGATGGTGTTATCCAGATCGTTTGGCTGTTGATCTGCAAGCCAGGCGGCAGGACTGTAAGCCTGGGGATCGTTGGGATCGGTCAGACCCTCCCGATCCATTCCGAGAAACGGAAATGCAGGATAAAACCGATTAGGCGCCACAGTCAGGACAAGGATTCCTTCCTCTCCAGCTGCCTGGATTGCGTCAGCTAATTCCTGGTAGCCCAGTATGTCAGGTGTAGGGCCAAAAGAGATGGAGATGACCCGGATATTCTCCCCTTGGGGTAAACTGCGGTTGATTTCCAGCACCCGGTAAATTCCGTCGGCCAGGATGGTAAGGTCATATTCATATCCATCATCGGTAACATGGCCGAAATCACAGGCGATATAGTAGAGCTTGGCCCCAGGAGCCACCCCCACGTCTTTGCCCACCGCAATGCTGGATACAGCGGAACCATGCATGGCAGCGCTCTGCCCGCCAATGGCGTGAAGACTCTCATATAGCATCAGGTTTTCCCTGTACTGCTCATGGCCGGTATAAAGTCCCTGGTCGATAATGGCAATGCCTACCCCTTCTCCGGTGATGCCCTGCTCATGAAGATCTCTGATACCAAGACCCGGATCCTTGCCCAGTTCCAGGACCGTCTCCGGGTCAAAGCCTTCGGGCATCTTGTCCGCCAAGGGCCAGAGTGTGTCTGAATTGAAGGAGATTATGTTCCAGTCCTCAATACCGCTGAAATCCTCCTCAGACACATTACAGGAACGCATGTCATAACCCCAGATATCGGCGTTTTCTCCATCCCACACGCTGGCGCTCCAATCGGCTGGTTCTATCTCCCAGGCAAGCGTCTGTTTGCCCGAAGACAGCATCTTCAGATCCGCCAGCTCGGTTATGTACATTTCCTCATCTGCATAGGTCTCCCCATGGGCGCTGTAATCGGGTAAGGCATAATTGAAATCTGAAAGAGGCTCCTCAACGGTATCATCATTATGCGGGACATAATCCGTATCCGTATGGATTTCCCCAAGGGTGTTTTCACTGGACGGAACGTAATCAGAATCGGGGACTTTTGCGCAGGCGGAAAGCAAAACACACAGTATAAGAGGCATTAATCGTTTCATATAATATCCCTTTCGTATTGATATTGGTCTTTATTTATAGATAGGAAGTGTAGCACAGAAGCAAACAAGTCAAGACCCTCCTTTGCCGCCCGCTGCACCTCTCTTATGACGCATACACAGTCAGCCCCAAGTATCCACCGTCCCGGTGCTGCCAGACTTGTTTCTATTACGCTTTGACGCTGTATTACTTATTCCGTTGTGATTGTGGTTATGGTTATTTTGATAAGCTTATCGGAAGATTCAATACCAACAGATTTTAGCTTTTTTTCCATTTCTTTACCAATATTAATCATAGCTGTTAATTCTGACATATTTACAACTCCTCTTGTTTTACTTATTTTTTCAAACACCGATCTCTGTTAAGATAATCACTGAACAATATTTAATGCCGAAAAAATTTCCTTGATAACATTGCCGCATGGCAGGGAGCAAGAAGCAAAATGTTAATCCAACGTATATTGTCAACATAGTATTTTCGCATACTTATCCCCATGCTTTCGACAATAATATTCAGTACCCTTATCCTACCATAAATGCATACACAATTCCATTAAATTTTGCTTAATCTCTCTTTGCCCTTGCTCTGTTCTTCACGCTGATTGCAATAATTCCCTGTTCCTTATAAGAACAAAGAACCATGTAAAAGTAAGGTAACTTGTAAATTTTGCGAACAATTTGTGAAAAATTATAAAATAACTATAAATCTGTGGATATTCTAAAAAAGAACGTGCTATCATTAAAAATATCAATCCGTTAGCCAATTGTGAAACATTCTCTGCAAGTGACAAGTTTGAATGTATAACATTCAAATACTGATTAGTGCAATATCGCAGGCAAAGCCGGAGTTTGGCCAAACAAAACTCCAGATATGCATGTAGAGGTAAGTTTGGAACTAATGTTCCAAATATCAACTGATACAATATCACAGGCGAAACATGTGGTATCCACAAAGAGGTGTGTTTTGCAATCGCTAAATCAACCCATAATAGTAAGAGGAGAAGCAGTCCATGGGATCATTTGTGGAATTTCAGGATGTTAGCAAAATATATCAGACTGGAGAAGTATCCATACAGGCGCTGCATGATGTGAATTTCCAGATAGAGCGCGGGGAGTTCTGCGTCATTGTGGGAGCCTCCGGAGCAGGCAAAACCACCATATTAAATATCCTGGGGGGCATGGATACTCTGACGGGCGGCAAAGTATTTCTGGATGGAGAAGAGATTTCCGCCTACAATAAAAAGGAACTCACCAAATACCGAAGGTTCGATGTGGGATTTGTGTTTCAGTTTTACAACCTGGTGCCCAACCTGACGGCGCTGGAGAATGTGGAACTGGCGGCGCAGATCTGCACGGATCCGCTGGACGCGGCGCAGGTCCTGGGAGAAGTGGGCTTGGGAGATCGGATGAAGAACTTCCCGGCCCAGCTCTCCGGCGGAGAACAACAGCGGGTGGCCATCGCCCGGGCACTGGCCAAGAACCCCAAACTACTGCTGTGTGACGAGCCCACGGGAGCTCTGGACTACAACACGGGAAAGGCCGTGTTAAAGCTGCTGCAGGATACCTGTAGGGACAAGGGCAAGACCGTCATCGTCATCACCCACAACCAGGCGCTCACCGCCATGGCCGACCGCATTATCACTGTCAAAAGCGGCACCATCGTCAGCATGGTGAAGAATGAGCAAATTATAAAAGTGGAAGATATTGAGTGGTAAGTTTGAATGTATAACATTCAAATACTGATTAATGCAGTATCGCAGGCGAAGCCAGCGATGTTGTAATGCCCCCTATTGGTCTGGCAGTTGAACTTTACAATTATGTACATCGGGTTATAACAGAAATGGAGCGTCTATATGAAATCCATGATGAGTAAAACAACATTGCGGGAAATCCGGCAGAGCCTGGGACGCTATATTGCCATTTACGCCATCGTTGCGCTGGGCGTTGGTTTTTTTGCGGGCCTAAAGGTCACAAAGACAGTGATGGTGGAATCCGCCAACGAATATTTGCAGGAACACCAGCTGTTTGACTACAGACTGTTGTCCACCCTTGGCTTTGAGGAGGAGGACGTGCTGGCCCTGAGCCGCAAGGAGTTTGTCCGTGCTGCGGAAGGCGCGGTGGAGGCGGATATTCTATATGTGAGCGAGGAAGGCAATGAGGGTGTGCTCAAGGCCCATTCTCTGCTCAAGGATATCAACGGCCTGAAAATCCTGGCCGGAAGAATGCCTGAGACCGCTGCAGAGTGCGTTGTGGATGCCAACCGCTATGGGAAAGAAGATCTGGGAAGCAAAATCACTCTCTCCGAAGATAATGCGCAGGAGGATCTGGACAATTTTACCTACCGGGAATATACCATCGTGGGCCTTGCTCAGGCATCTGCCTATATTCAGTTTGAGCGCGGCAACACTTCTCTCGGGAACGGCCGGGTGGACGGCTTCATTTATTTGCTCCCGGAGGGGTTCCAAACAGATTACTACACGGAAATATATGTAAAATTTGACATGGACGAACGGATCTTTTCGTCGGATTATGATGCCTATATGGCAGAGCGGAAGACCCAGTGGAAACAATATTGTCAGGAACAGGGAGAACGGAGATATCTGGCCGTGACGGCGGAGGCAGAGTCGGAACTGGCAAGCGCAAGGGAAGAACTTGAGACAGAGAAAGCAGACGCGGAAAAGGAACTGGCCGACGGGGAGAGGGAGCTGCTGGAGGCAGAAGCAGAGATCGCCGACGGGGAGGCGCAGCTGGCCCAGGAAGAAGCGCAATTGGCGGACCACAGGGCCCAAATTCGGCAGGAGGAAAAGAAGCTGGCGGACGCAAGGGAAGCCCTGGATCAGCAGAAGGCACAGCTGGACAATATGGAACAGGCCCTGGCCGGGCAGAACTATTCCGCTCTAGCCTCGGCCCAATCCATATCCGCCGGGCAGAATGGTTCTGCGCAGGAATATTCCGGCCAGGATCTCCTCCTACAGAACTACTCACAGCAGCTTCAGGCGGCAAGACAGCAGCTGACCCAGGCCGAGGAGCAGATCACAGACGGCGAGGCCGCTCTGGAGGCGGCCCAAAAACAGCTTGCCGAGGCCGAAGCGGAGTTGGAAGAAAACCGCCGGACCCTGACCAAGGCCCGGGAGGAACTGGCCCAGGGCCGGGAAGATTACCGCCGGGCCCGGGGGGAATTTGAGGAGCAGATCACCCAGGCGGAACAGGAAATTGCGGATGCCGAGGCAGACATAGCCGCCATTAAGAAACCCGACACCTATGTGCTGGGCAGGGATACCAATGTGGGCTATACCCTCTTTGAAAATGACTCCAGCATCGTGGAAGGAATCGCCAATGTATTTCCCGTTTTCTTCTTTCTGGTGGCGGCGTTGGTATGCATGACCACCATGAACCGCATGGTGGAGGAACAACGCACCCAGATCGGTGTGCTGAAGGCGCTGGGCTACGGCAATGACAAGATTATGGGAAAGTATCTGTTTTACTCCGGCAGCGCAGCCCTGGGCGGCTGTGTGACAGGGTATTTCCTGGGCATCTTTTTGTTTCCCTGGGTGATCTGGCAGGCTTACGGCATGATGTACCGGCTGGGGGACATTGTGTTTGTATTTGACTGGGTGACGGCCCTTCTCTGCCTTGCCGCCGCCCTGTTCTGCTCCATGGGTACAACCTGGCTGTCCTGCAGGCATGAACTGAGGACTTCGGCGGCAGGTCTAATGCGCCCCAAGGCACCCAAAGCGGGAAAAAGAATACTGCTTGAGCGTATAAATTTTATCTGGACCCGGCTGAAATTCCTGCACAAGGTGTCCGTCCGCAATATTGTCAGGTACAAAAAGAGGCTGTTTATGATGGTCATGGGTATCAGCGGCTGCACGGCCCTGCTGGTAACCGGCTTCGGTATAAGGGACTCCGTGACCAGCATTGCCAACCAGCAATATGAGGAGATACAGACTTATCAGCTGAATATTACCCTGAACGAACAGGCCGGGGAGGCGCCCACGCAGCTGGAGGCCCTGGGCGGAGAATACACCTATGCCTTTGAGACGGCTTTGAATCTGGAGACTGCGGACGGGATAAAATCCGTCAATCTGATTATTGCGGAAAACCCGCAGCAGTTTGGGGAATATATAGATCTGCATACTTCCTCCGGGGAAAGAATCCCCTATCCCGGCCCCGGAGAAATTGTAATTTGCAACAAGCTGGCAGAGCGGTATCACATCAATGTCGGGGATACAATACGTCTTTACGACGAAGACAGGCAGATGGTTTCCGCGGTTGTAAGCGGCATCTGCGAAAACTATATTTACAACTATGTCTACATGGACAGGGAGACTTACGAGAAGGCGGCGGGGGAGATCACCTTCAGGAACCTCTATGTAAATCTTCCTGAGAATGTGGATGTATATGAGTTCAGCGCTGCCGCGATGAATATGGAAAATGTGGCTTCCGCGCAGGTAAACTCAGACATGCTGGTGCGCTTTTCCAGCATGATGAGCAGCATGAACTATATTGTGTTTGTGGTCATCGGCTGTGCGGCCGCGCTGGCCTTTATCGTGCTTTACAACCTGAACAACATCAACATCACGGAGCGCATACGGGAGATTGCCACCATCAAGGTACTGGGATTTTACCGGAACGAGACCTCCTCCTACGTATTTCGGGAGAACATGGTTCTCACGGCCATGGGCTGCGGCCTGGGGCTTATATTGGGAAAGCTGCTCCACTTCTATGTGATGTACCAGGTGGACATAGACATGATCTCCTTTGATGTGCATATAAAAACCATCAGCTATCTTTTGAGCATACTGCTCACCTTTGCCTTCACATGGATTGTCAACCGGATCATGGCGGGCAAACTGGATCGGATCAATATGGCGGAGTCGCTGAAGTCAGTGGATTAAGCACAGGAGCCTATCAGGGGCAACCTCTGCCGAACCACCTCTGCCGTCAGTTCATCTTTGTATTGAATCTGTATCGTTTGCAGCTTCATTCAGTTCCAACATATAGCGGTCAAAGTCAGACATAAAGAGCTTATCCTGAATAATTCTGTATTTTTCAAACTCCGTCTCTGCATCAACCATTTCGGAGTAAGAGCCGGCCTCGATATAGTTCCTGCCGAAGCGTGATAAGTCTTTGACAATGACGGTCTTTACAAGCCCTTTTTCAATGTCCGCCGACATTTCCTTAAAGCTTGGGCGGTCATAATTTGTACCCGTATAGCCGTCGTCAGCCAATGTCAAGCACGGACGAATAGAAATTTGTAAACAAATTGTGAACCGTGTCGAAATCAATCCCGCACCAAAGAGGACAACCCGCAGATACTTCTTTTTATTCTGCTAACGTGGGTTCTATTCCTGCTCCAAGTCAAACCCGCCCATGTTGCCGCCAATGATATTGTTAAATGCCCCATGGCCTTTCTCGCAAATGTCCACCATGTTTTCTCAGCTTGTAAAGCAAATGGCAGCGCAAGAGGGTATTACAGAACAGTTCAAAGCAGACGAACAAATGGAGTGGATTGGCCGCATGAATACCGTCGTGCGGCAGTCTGCTTACAGTTATGTGATATTATCGAGTGTGTTTGCTATTCCTTTTTTGATTGTATAAATTGTTGCTCCATAGTAACACGCCAAAATAAGCACCACCAATAGGCTGGGAATCAGTACGCCAAATTGGAATCCGATACTACTCATATAGGTAAATACCTTGTGTCCATACCGTACAACAAACGAATAAATCAGCAGCATTGCAATGATAAACGCAACAAGACATGGGGTAAAGAAATAGCACAGGCTTTGCTTGCTCACCATCTTTACAATATCGTCCCGGTCTGTTCCCATCTGATACAGAATTCTATACTGCGTATGCTGGTCAATAGAATCTGTTGTGAGATGTAGGGCCAAAACGGTCATGCAGATGATGAAGAAAATAATCCCGGAATAAATACCGAGCAGCCGGACGCTGGTCGCGGTCAAAGCGGTGTCGTTGTTTTCCTGCGTCCGAAGGCGGATCGGATCAATAAAGCTGGTGTAATGCCGGTCTGACTGATACTTGGTTTCATATTGCTCAAACAGATAAGGATAGCGGTTCTTGAAAGAAGCTGCAATTTCATCCCTGACTGTATCGCAAAGATTATACGGGACTGTTGTTTCCGTATTTGCATAATAGCAGGTTCGCGCAAGACGGAGATTGTCGCACACGGAATCGGGAAACACAAGGGTAGAATCACCGTGATGGAACAGGTAGGTTCCCAATGGGTCATTGCAAATCGCCGTATCTGCCAGTGCAAGGATTGTCCCATCGTCCAGTTGAATAGACCGATTTCCGCTGCCGATGCTGTCCGCAACGCTTTCCATATTCATCTCATAGTCCAGGTGCATGAAAAATTCGTTCTCCGCCAACTGAACCGGCTCCATTCCTGCCATTCTCCGCATATCGTTATAATCGGAAATCCGCATAGCCAGCCTTGGCAGGTCGCGCCAATATTCTCTGGTATCCACCGTGTTAAAATCACGCTCCCACACAAAGTAACTGCGCTGGGACACATATTCCGACACAGTAATATCATGCTCTTGCAGGATTTCATTTACAAAGGAGAAGTCGATTTGCGGAATATCGTCTACCTCGTCAATATACATATAAGTGTTGTAAATCATAACATCGTAGGGCATCCGGTAGTCCAGATAGCCCGTGGTGATCTCTGCCAGCATAGGCAGGATGACAAAGGCAACAAGAGCAATCGTGATTGCCAAAGTCGAGATGGAAAGTATTTTTGCGGTTGAGGTCACCTTCTGAAACAGGTTGCCCAGCAGAACGGAATTGATATTGCGATTCTTCCACTTTTTGCGCCGCCGGATCGCAGTTATGATGAATGTAACCGCATGATACAGGGCGAATATGCCAATAATCGCCGCCACAACAGCAACTGCCTGATAGCGGTTACTGATTTCTTCTGGAATACTCCCGGCATAAATACCGTTCATGTTTGTGAACTGATAGAGCATTACACCCACAATGCCAAAACACAGCACAGCTATGACAAAGGAAATGATGTAGTGCCGTTTTTTCTTGCTCTGGCCTTCGCTGATCTTCTTTTCGTTCAGCAGGTCTACGAGTTTGATTTTATAAATTCTTTGGACGTTCCACACGCCCACAAGAAGAAAGGAGGCGGCGAAAAACAACAGCGTTACAAGTATCGTGTCAGGATAAAAACCTAACCGGAAAGAGGCGGCGGCGGTGATCGTCCGCATGACAAATGTTGTTACAATCCCGGACAGGATTGTTCCCACAATGCACCCAGCGGCCACAGCCGCCATTCCAAACACAAAGGTTTCTCCGAAGAAGTGCTTTGCAACGGTACGCTGCTCCATACCGAGAATCATATAGACCGAAAATTCCCGGCTGCGCTGTTTCAGCATATAATTGTTGATATAGCGAATCAATGCGACAAAGATAATCGAAATCGCCAGCACCGCATAGCGAATGGTGTTTTGGAACAGGGCAAGAGAATAATTTCCGTCACCATCCAAAATGTCATTATACTGGCTGGTCAATGAGAGAAAGGCAAAGAACAGAGTACTGCTGATCACCAGGGTAAAAAAGTAGATCATATAGTCCCGCAATGCCTTTTTGATATTATTTCGGAACAGTTTAGCATACATCCGTCTGCCCTCCCCCCATCATGGTGAGAACGTCCAGAATTTTTTCAAAGAACACCTTGCGGAAATCCTGGCCCTTCAAAATCTCGGTAAAAATCACCCCATCCCGCAGGAACAGGATACGGTTGGCGTAGCTGGCAGAAAAGGCATCATGCGTTACCATCAAGATCGTAGCCCCCAACTGCTCATTGATACTCTGCATGGTACTGAGCAGCATTTGAGAGGAATGGCTGTCTAAAGCCCCAGTAGGCTCGTCCGCAAGTATAATATCTGGATTTACCACAATAGCACGGGCGCAGGCGCAGCGTTGCCGTTGCCCTCCCGATACCTCATATGGAAATTTATCTAATATTGCTGATATATCCAGCTTTTCAGACAAACTTTGAATTGTTGGACGAATGCGTTCTTTGGAAACCTCTTTTATTGTCAAAGCAAGTGCAATATTTTCATAGATAGTCAAAGTTTCAAGCAGATTGTATTCCTGGAAAACAAAGCCTAAATGTCTGCGGCGAAATTCTGCGGCAGCTTCGTCTGGTATATCCACTATATTCTGTCCGCTTATTCGTATCGTCCCATTTGTTGGCTTGTCTATTGTGGCTATTAAATTAAGCAATGTTGTTTTCCCAGAACCGGAAGCCCCCATGATTCCAACAAAGCTGCCGTGTGGTATCTGAAAACTTACATCATTTACAGCTAACACTGAATTATTTTCTGTTTCATAGAGTTTGGAAACATTTTCAACTTCCAAAACATTTTCGGGGGTTGTATCACTTTCTTTTGATTCCCATTTATCATGTCCTAACCAATTTGTAATCACGTCCATAAGTACCTCATCTGCTTTTTCTTTCAATTTTTCTTCTGCAATGCACTCACCCGCAAATAGTTCATTCAAAGTAACGTCTAAAAGAGTGCATAAAGGCATAAACAAAGACAAATCCGGCATAGACCGTCCTGTTTCCCATTTTGAAACAGCCTTATCGGTTATTTCCAGTTTTTCTGCCAACTGGCTTTGCGTCCAGCCTTTTGCTTTCCGGCGTTCGGAAATAAAAGCTCCAATCTTAATTTGATTCATCATTCAGCCCTCCTGCTTGCGGTAAATTATATAAATCCGGCATAAAAATGAACACTTACCAACGGTAGAGTTGGATAAAACGGGACTTTTTAACTCTACTGATAGTATAGTTCTGAGCGGAATTTGACGAAGCATAAGGAAATATGTACAGTTGGAGCAGCTGGAGGAAGAGAAAATGGAGTATATGCTGCAGCATGAGTACAGGCATATTAGATTACAGGATTCGGAGGATAATACATCTGTCTGGAAGAAACTGGCAGTGAATCCGCCAGAGATGAAAACACCCGGCTTTCGCCGGGCGTTTTCATCTCATTATATATTTTCAAGGGGGAATAGCATATTTACGGATAGTCATCATTTACAGAGCGGTATCCACTGCCGCGCCCTTCAGATCCTCTTCCATAAGATTCATCTTGTTCATGATATCCTTGAGTTCCTGCTGGAAGTCAGATGTACCACCTGTCATCTGCAGCAATTCTTCCGTGGGAAGAGCTTCGATCAAATCTTCGGTTCGTTTCTCGTTTTCATGTGCCTTCTCCCGGGCAGCATCCATCTGATCTTCAATCTGCGCTTTGTCCTCCCGGATGGCCTCCAGCTTCTCTTCCTCTTCTTCCTTCTTCTCCTTTTCCTCCTGGGCCTTATCTACCTTCTCCTGCATCTCCTCGTCGATGTGGTCCATGCCCTGATCCTTGATCATGCTGATGATCTCCTTGCGGGCGGCATCCATAATGGCCTCCGCCTCCTCCTGGGCGGCTATCATGGGATTGCCCTTGCGCAGATCCAGACGGGCCTTATGCACCGCCTTGTTTGCCGCTTCATAACTCTTGATCATCGCAGTATTATCATTAATAGCCTGCTGATTGGTCTCTATCCGGTCAACTATATCCTTGCAGTAATCATAGTAGTCCGTCAGCCCCCGGTCCTTCATCTCCTGGTAACGGGCCTTCTCCTCGTCGCTCATATCAGAAGGCATCTCGCTGCCCTTCTTCAGAATATTCCAGTCCTCATCAGACAGCCCTTCTTCTCCCAGACCATATTCCTTGCCAATCTCCTGCTTTTGGGCTTCCAAATCCTTCAGCGCCTTCTTAGTCTCCAGATTTTCGGCCCGCAGCTCCTTCATCTTGGCCTCTCGCTCCGCCACCTCTTTATCGATCTTGCGATCCGCGGCAAAAGCATCCCCCACCACTTTCAGGGCTTTTTTCTGAGCCATCTGCTTTTTCCGGGCAATGGGGTCAATATTGTTATTCAACGACCCGGCAAAAAAAGTGCTGCTATTGCTCTCCTCCTGGCTCAGACCCAGTAACTGGCTGCGACCGCTCTGAGGATCCCCCCCTACAAAAATGCTTACATTATTTACCTTCATAAGAAATCCCTTTCCTTTCTCTGCGCCAACTCCTTTTGGCATATTATGTACTATCACAACTTATATCGGATTACGCACGTAAATTATTTATATGTCTTTTCTTTTTTTTATTACTTAAGAATCAACATCTTTTACACCCGGGAAGCGAGCCTTCCGGCTTTATTCTTGCCATCTTATACCGACAATGCTATAATAATTTCGTTTGAAAAAAGATACTATGTGGAAAGAGAGCATAACATCATGCCTCCATTATATGATCTTTTATTTGGATTTTTGGACGGCCTGGCAGGGCATCTGGCGCTGACGGCCTATCTGTTGGCTGTGACAGATGAACAGGCGGTGTGGAGGCGGCTGAAAAAATTGCCGCCTCTGCTTCTGTCCCCACTGGCTGTCGTTCTGCTTACCGTTGGACTTAATGCTGTGCCAGAACTGGAAACTTTTCAATATTTCATCTTTTCCTTTGCCATCCTTGTCATGTGTACCGTTTGGGTGCGGTGGGCATGGCAGTTCGGATTCTGGCGGGCCTTTGCCGCCACCTGTATGGCCAGCATCTTTCAGGTAGCCACCACCGCCCTGTGTGCGATGCTGTTCTGGATAGTTCTGTTGGGCGAAAGGAACCTACCCGCAGTGTTGTTAATGGGACTGCATGTAATCATCAGCATTGCTGCCGCCCTACTGCTGTATAAACTCCGGTTTGGAATGTGGTTTTGCCTGCTGCTGGACAACGAATCCGCCATTTGGAGGACGGCTCTCCTGCTGTTTGCTTTGGATGCTACCGTGGAAATGTTCTATTTTATGGTAAATGGCGTCCGGCCCCAATACCTGTTACTCTACTATCTGCTGCTGGCATTCATGGTAGTCCTGATGGCAGCGCTGATAGTCTACCTGGCCCAGAGGTTTGATGCTGCCCGGAAAATGCAGGCGCAGCAGGACATCATCGCCCAGCAGCGGCTCTATGAACAAGATCTGGAAACCATATGCCGTGAGGTGCGCGCTTTCCGCCACGACTACAAAAACCTTCTGGCAGGTTTGTCCCAGCAGGCGGGGGCAGGAGAACTGGAGGATCTGCGCCGTACCCTGTCTGCGTTGGATCTCGGGTTTGACCTGCGGCTTGGAAAGAAAATTCAGTCATCCACCCAAATCGGGAATTTGCAGATCCCGGAAGTCAGAAGTCTACTTTTAAACAAACTCGCCGCCATGCAGGAGAAGGGGGTAGAGTGCCGCCTGGAGGTGCTTTATCCCGTAGTGGCTGTTGGTATGGATGTATGGGATTTTGTCCGCTGTCTGGGCATACTGATAGACAACGCTATGGAGGCCGCCATGGACGCGGATAAACCCTGGGTGGAAATCCTGCTGCTGGCTCAGGACGGACAAGTATTTTTTCGGATATCCAATCCCTACGAAAACAATATTGAACCTGAAAAAATGTGGAACGATGGCTGGTCCACCAAGGGGACGGGACGGGGAGTGGGACTGCATAGCTATCAGCGTATTTTAGGGCGCCATCCCAATGCCTCCCCCTGCACCGGCTGGGAGAACGGTGTGTTTGTTCAGGAGTTGACAGTGGAGGGCAGACTATGATCGAAATTTTTATTTGCGATGATGAGGACACAGTCCGCCACCAGATCCGAACTGCTCTGGAGTGGAAGATCCTTGTAGAAAACTACGATATGAAGGTCGTGTGCAGCGCAGCCAATGCGCAGGAACTGCTGGACGCGGCAGAAAATGGTAAACGAGGCATATACTTTCTGGATGTAGAACTGAAGGACAGGGAATGGGACGGTTTCCGGCTGGGGCGTGAGCTGCGGCGGCGGGATCCTCACGGCATACTGGTTTATATCACCAGCTATGGAGATTTGGCCTGGCGTACATTTCAATATCATTTGGAAGCGTTTGACTACATTGTTAAGGGGACGGAGCCGATTGGACCGTCAGTGTCACGGTGCCTGGACGAGATACAGGCGCGTCTGTTGGCAGAGCGCCAGGCTCCGGCGGAGACCTTCACCCTGCGGGCAGGAGAAATGGTGCGTCATATACCTTTGTGCGATATCCTCTTTTTTGAAACCGCCCCCACACCACATCATGTCTTTCTCCATACATCCAATAGCCGGATTGATTTTCTAGGCAGCCTCAATGAATTGGAAACTCAGCTGGGGCATCAATTTATCCGCACACACCGGGCATATCTGGTAGCGGCAGATAAGATTGAGACAGTAGATTTAAAACAGAATAAGCTGTGGGCCGGCGGCCACGAGTGCATGCTTTCCCGCGCCGGGAAAGCAAAGCTGCGCAAAACTCTGGGAGGAAGCCAGTGAGGTTTTCTCCCATTCCATTTAGGAAATTTTTCTGTTCATTCAGGAAATTTAAACCATATAGCCTTTTCTATGTGGTATATTTGCGTTTGCAAGCGGAGAATGAAAGGGAGGTGAGTGTATGAAGAAGGATCGCTTTGTGGAAGTCTACTCCCAGGGAGCCGTTAATGTGGTAAAGATTATTGTTGATAAGGAAACCGGCGTGAATTATTTGTTGGGATCCCATGATTTGCGAACAGGCACTGGGATGACCGTTATGGTGGATCAGGATGGTAAGCCTGTCGTTACCCCTATTAGCTAAAACATAATATAGGCAAAATGGTAATTATGACTGATTAGTGAGGTAGCGGAAAATGGATAAGAAAAAACTTGGCTGGTGTATTGTTTTGTCCGACGTTGTTATTTCAGCGTCTATTCTGTTGCTGAGAGATAAAATTTCCGTTTGCAACAGCCATAACTTTTCTTCTCCGTGCGCCGCTCTTCCTTTGTGGGGCAATTGATGAAATGGTAGAAATAGAAGCAAAAGGTACACATGATATTTAGCGGTAATACCTGATGACTTTTTCCCCGAATCCTATTATAATGGAGTAGGAAAAACGGGAGAAAAAACATGATTATCCAAGAGATTCGCACTATTGATGAACTGCTGCAATTTATGAACGGGCTGTTTGAAAAGCATGGGTCCCGGTTGTGGTACAGAGGCGAGGAGAATGCCAACCTGACCCTGATTCCCTCCATCCAGCGCAGTGAGAGACGGCTGCAGGTGGAGCGGTATATTACCAACGATTTTTACATCCGCGCCAGACAGATTCTGGACAATCCACCCAGGAAGCACAATTATGCGGCCTGGGTGTCTCTGATGCAGCACTACGGCCTGCCCACCAGGATGTTGGACTGGAGCGAGTCACCTCTGATCGCCGCCTTTTTTGCCACGGAAACTTATCGGTCCACGCCGGATATTGACGCCGGTGTATGGGTGCTGGCCCCTGATCTGTTAAATGAGATGGAGGGCTTCGGCCGCTGCATCTATCCCATAGACGCGGATACCACCCAGGAGATGCTGCTGCCCGCCTTCAAGCACAACCACCACAATATGGAGCTGGTGGACCGGATTCTGGCCTGCAGTTCCACGGAAAACGACCTGCGGATGTACTCCCAGCACTCCAACTTTACGGTTCACAATTCCCTGCAAAGGCTGGAAGATATCTGTGATGAAAACATGCTTTATAAGATTATTATTCCCTGTGACAGGAAGAAGTATTTCATCGACAGCCTGCGGGTATTTGGCATCACCGAGAGCACGGTTTATCCCGATCTGGATCATATATCCATTGATCTGCGGGATTCTTATGGGATTTGAGGCTGGCCAGGCGGCGGCAGCCTGTTTGATGCTGCCTTCAAGACACTCTCTTGTCCATCATCTACTTTTTTACAGGAAAATATGGGGTTGCCTTTTGCGGGAAAGAAGTGCTGATCGGTGGTAACCAACACAGACCGAGCCTAAAGCGAGATTTAGGCATCGGTCTGTTTTCATAATTATCGTAATATTCCCTTTTTCCGTTCCAACAATGCTATTTGAACCACCTGTGTACTATAATCAACCGACTATCGAAAATCTATTGAAAGAGATATCTGCTTTTCATATAATGACATTAGGCAATTGCGAAAGCTTCTCTGCAAGGGACGTGGATGGGCAATATATACAAAAACGGGCTCCGACGCAGTGGCAAGTCGCCCTTATTTTGTATATATTGCCCAGTCACTGTTACCAGAAAGGGCGTTTTGCAATCGCCTATAATGACATCACAGAAAGGAGAGAGTAAAATGCAGGTTGAAATAAAAATCGACGACTCGTATACCGAGCCTAAAATAATCATCCTGACTGCTTCCATGACAGAAGATATTAATAATCTTATGCAAAAGCTATCCGATGATAATCCTCGAATTATCTCCGGCAGCAGAAACGGAAAGATAGAAGTTTTAGAGCAAAGTGATTTGGTCAGAGTATATTCCAGCAATGGCAAAGTGTTTGCGGTAACCAATACTGGGGAATATATTTTACGGCTTAGACTCTATGAAGCAGAGGGAAGATTAAATCCATCGCAGTTTGTCCGCATCTCTAATTCGGAAATCATCAACTTGAAAAAGGTCAAAAATTTTGATTTAAGCTTGACCGGTACTATTTACGTGGAACTGATGAATGGCACGACAACTTATGTATCAAGACGATATGTCTCAAAAATCAAAAAAATATTGGGAATGTGAGGTAAAAAACATGAAAAAGAAGTTTTTTTTACGCTGTGTACTAGGTTTTCCACTTGGACTGGCAATTGGATATTCTATATCGATCATTACTTCTCTGATATGGGCAAATGGCTTTTATTCTCCGTGTGTGCCTGAATTGGTTGTTATGATGGGAAGCGAAATAAATGCCGTTTTGGTGCAAGCGCTGTTATGCGGGATACTGGGTATGGGATTTGCCGCAAGTTCTGTCATATGGGAGATAGAGCAGTGGGGACTTGTAAAACAGACAGGTATTTATTTTCTGATCGCTTCGGTAATCATGATGCCGATAGCGTATGTTACGTATTGGATGGAGCACAGCTTAAAAGGCGTTATAAGCTATTTCGGCATTTTCGCTTTCATTTTTGCCGTTGTATGGATCGCACAGTATATCAGAGCCAAACAGAATGTCAGAAAAATGAATGAGACTTTAGATAAACAGCGGGATAGCAAAAATGAATAAAAATGATGGGATATAAACCGCTTATGTATGCCGCCGATTATGGGTAACCCCATAACGGCGGTTTTACTGTTTCGATCCGTTGGTTTATCCCTGGGTTTTGCCGGCCGTTTCCATTTATTAACGTTACCCCTCCGAATTGCCCTCTCCTATCTTTTTCCGGTACTCTTCCAGTTTCTTATTCATTCGAGCTGCGTCCGCCGCCGACTTTCTCCATGTGATCAAAGAGAGCGCTGCAAAAATAAGGGCAATGGAAAGCACCATGGTAAACACCCCCACCGCAAATACCACACCTGTCATGACCATCGTAAATATTCGCATTAAAAAACGTATTTTCCTCATACCCGGCATCCCCCTCTTTGCCTTCAAACCAGGCACATACTGTCTGGACACAATCAGTTTCTCCTCGTTTTTCATCAGCAGTTCAAATCGCCCGTTAAAAGCAGGACTGAGACTCTTTACTCTGGAGAGATTGACGATGGTAGACTTGGTTGCTCTGAAAAAGTCCATCTCCGCAAACCGCTGTTCCAACTCGTACAGTTTAAGCTTACACTCGTAGACATCCTTCTCCAGATAGACAAACACTTTATTGTCCACCGCCTCAAAATAGTAAATATCCTTTGGGAGGATCTGAACAAATCTTCCCTCCCTGAGAACTGTGATTTTCTCCTGCCCCTCCTTCAGGGCGTATATCATTTTTAACATCCTGTCATCCAGATGACGGCATCGGACAATGATCTCATCCTCCTCGCCGTCCGGACGGTCCTGTATATATCATAGACAAAGAAGCAGCCTGCCGCAACATAATTGCGGTAAGCTGCTTTTCAAAGCGGGTAACCTGCATAATAGGGCAGGTTATTGTATGATATTCTCGTTTTAATCCCTTTTTATAAATACATATTTCTCCGGGCTGGACAACTGCTCGCAATAGCTGAATCCCAACTCATGAAACTCCTTGATGTCCTTCGGATCACAGATGCCGTTCTCCGCCAGAAAACGCACCATCTCACCTCTTGCCATTTTCGCCAGAGTACCTTTCTGTTTGATTTTCCCTGCATCCAACTCCCCAAACTCCACAGTAATCCATCTGTCCTTGGCTGTGATATATTTTTCAATGCACCGGGAATATTCCTTCGAAGCCAAATTGATAACAGTACCACTCTCTTCCGTCAGGCTTTTGTACAGGCGATTGCCCCAAAATTCATAGAGATCCCGGCATGTATCCACGGCCAGCCTGGCCTGCATCTCCAGGCGGTAGGGCGTCACGCCGTCAAAGGGTTTGAGCAGGCCGTAGAAGCCTGACAGGATGCGGAGATGCCCTGCTATGTAAGACAGAGCTCCCTGGGTGAGCACCCCGGGAGCCATATGCCTGTATTGCAGTCCCTCATAGGCCATCACCGCCGGAGTCAGCCGGTGTTCCAGATCCATATCGCGAAAACGCTGGAAATTTAGCTCTGCCAGAGCGTCATTGCACTTCCACAACGCCCTGGCCTCAGCCAAGGACAGGGACTGTATCCTGCGCATCAGGATTTCTGTGTCCTTCAAAAAACGGGGCATACCTCTGACGGCAAAGGAGTCTGTATCCACATTCATTTTTTTTGCTGGAGAGATAATAATCTGAAACATTCTGTATTCACTCCTGCAATTCTTCCAGCATCTGGGCAGGGTTTTCAGCGGCTTTTACCTTGCCAAAGGCTTTGATAATTGTGCCTTCTTCGTCGATCAGATAAGTGGTACGCACCACGCCCATGCTTACTTTACCGTAGTTTTTCTTTTCCTGCCACACATCATAAGCCTGGATGCAGGAAAGTTCGGGATCTGAGAGCAGCGTAAACGGCAGACCATATTTTTCTTCGAACTTCTTATGGGATGCCACGCTGTCCTTGCTGACCCCCAGCACCACTGCGCCCTTCTCCCGGAACTGTGGATAAAGTTCCCCGAAATTGCACGCCTGCTTAGTACAGCCGGGAGTATTGTCTTTGGGATAGAAATACAGAATCACCTTTTTACCCCGGTACCCCTCCAGGGTGTGTACTTTTCCGTTCTGATCCGGTAAAGAAAATGCCGGAGCTTTTGTTCCTGCTTTTAACATATTCGTTCCTCCTCGTATAATTAGTTTATAGCTCTGCTCTCCTTATATTTTGACAATTCTGAGGAGAATAATTCCTGCCCTTCATACAAAAGCATCACCTGTGACAATTCCTCCCTGCGGGATATATCGGCACTTTTAAAGAGAAATTTATCACAATATAAAAAGGGAGTCCATATAGTCTTTAACGAAATACCGGATATTCGTCCTGCCCTTCTGGATAATTGTATGCCCTTCCTCCTCCAGTTTTTCTTTCTGAGCGGCAATGCCGCCCGGATACTTGGGATTCAATTCGCCGTTTGCCTTCAATGTCCTCCAATAGGGGGTTTTGTCCTTCGAACGTTGATAACTCGCCCAAGCCGCAATAGATACAAAAATTCCTGCCGTAATCGGCTCCGTAAAATCCGCTTTGCTCATCTTTGCAAAATGTTCGCGGATTTTTTCTATTGTGATAACCTTTCCATAGGGGACTTGTTTCATAATCCTGTCGTAGTCCATGGGCGGCGCAAAATACATTCTGTCTCCACCATATTTTTCGATACTTTTCCGGTCTGTGATTGTCTGGATTTTTGGCATATCCTTGCTGTCCTGCAGCATGGCGTTGAAATCCTTTTTATCCTCATTGGCCATTTTTACCACCTCCTGCTTTTAAGCATAGTATGTTTTCCTGTTTCATGCAATGAGGCTGTTTCGCACATTTGGCCTTTTATAGAAACTTTCACTGGCGCTCACCGGCAGCATACTCTCCCATGCATACATCCAAAACCGGCCGTTTAGGCCCAATTAATGAGTCCTCAAAACAACATTTCCACTGGATATCCTGAACTATCCGTCCGTCAGCGATTCCGTCAATGGTATCGCCATTCTTGATGGGGCAGTCATTGGACAAAATATAGGAAGCCATACTATAGGCATGCCCCACCACCCAGTTAGGATCCATATCATGAAAATGATATTGCAGATCTTCTATGTAGAGCAGGCTGAGTCCCAGCGTGTCAACCACATGGTCATTGGTCCCATTGATATTGAAAAACCGGGCATTGACGCAATACTGGATAAAGCGGTCGAGGCCCTTTACCTGCCCGCTGCGGATGGTATCCGCCAGAATCAGCTTGCCGGAATTAAGGGAATATACCGCTTCACAGGTGGGGTACAACTCCAGCAATGCCTCCAGATAATCCATCAGCATATTGGCTCTGATCTGGGCCTTCAGGCCGCCGCCAAGCATATCCACGGATGTGACAGCATATTTGCACTCGGATAAAATGCGATCCCTGTCTTCCTGGCAATTCCACATCTGGCTGCGCTTCATCTCATCTATCCGGTCCGCCTGAAAGGGTTCACAACCCATGATGGACAATTGCACTGGCACTTTCGCATCACTGAACTCCGACTGATAGTCCCATGCCGCAAAACTGAAAAATCCCTTCTCCTTATTCTGGTCGCCAAAAGCTTCCACTTTTCCAAGATGTTTTGACAAGATCTCTGTCATCCCCTCGGCAGTCGGCACATCACACTTCTCTTTCATAAGCAGCTGCACCATGAAAACACCACCCGGACGTATGGTAGAATCAAACTTCTCCAACTCTTCCTTGGCTTCCTGCCGGGTGTCTTGCGGCTTCTTTTTCTTAAAATTTGAAAATAGTCCCATTCTTAATTCCTCCGTCAATAATTTATATTATTCCTTTATTCTCCGCATATCATATAATAAATTACGGTATTACATAAACCTGCAACAAATGTATAAAATGCAACTCATTATTTCCTTAACAGCACTGCCAGTCATACTCCACATTGGAGAAATTCTTTGCCAGCAGATCCTTGCGGGAGATGAAAAAATCGCAGTTGCCGGAATCGCCAAACATCAGACCGCTGGTATCGTCCAGGTCCAGTTGCAGAAGCAGCACATATTCCTCGCTGTTGTAATACGCCGGAGCGCTCTGAACAAAGATCGGGTATCCTCCCACACGGCTGTCACTGGCATCACAGAGATCATATAGAGCATCCGACTCTTCCTCAGACACATCACCAAACTTATCCTGGTATTCAGGACATTCTGTTCCGACGAACATTTCCTGCCTGACAAAAGTTATTTTACAATCCTCGGTAAAAGGCAGATTTTCCTCATAAGCATCACTATAGGGGTTCTCCCTTACCAGAGCGGATTCATCCGTTGTATACGCAGGAATATATTTCACCACACAGGGGGCGTCTAATCCATAGCAATCTTCATCCTCCACATAGAACTGAAGCAATCCTTCCTGCGGGAAATCCGGCAGAGACGGCATCTCGGCAAGGTTGATCTGCGCAAAAAACATCATAGGGCTCCCATTTAGTCCCATAGGATATTGTCCAATATCCTCCAGATAAGGGCATCCCCCCAGCTTGCTCTCCCAAGGCTTTGTCTCCTCCAACGTAAAAACAATCTGGTTGGAAGGCTTAACGGTTGACATTAAAAATTCCTCATATGGTTTTAAAATTTTGGGTATTTCCATGACAATTCTCCTCCTATTTATTATTATTCCGCATTTATATCATATCCTGCATATCCCAAAAAGTATAGATGAACTCCTTCATGCTCCGCCTCCGGGATACCGCCTTCATATTTAAAATCATACTCAAACCGATTGTAAAAAACGCCTATCCGATGTATACAAAATACATTTAATTCGGATGTTTATATTATAACTGATTTGTCAGTGAAAGTATACTATTTTGTCAGCGATTATACTCACCAGCGATGAGATTTTGCCGTGATGTCCCTGAAATCTTTCGCCCGTGAGTCGGGTTACTTGGCAGCTTTTAGTGACCGTCAAAATAAATAGCAAAAATGCCGGATTGCTCCGGCATTTTGAATGATACAATATGCATTTTATCCTATGGTCACGCAGTCATACCGCTCTGCGCCAATGGTTTTCTCCATGGCTTCCACCGGTGTGCAGTCCAGGGACTCCAGGATCTGCTTAAACACAGTGACGGACTGACCGCTGGCCAGCTGGACGCCCCGGCGGCTCTTGTCCGCATGGAAGATGTCGTGGCGGCTGTTCACATTCCAGAAAATGATATTGGGAATATGATAGCCCGCCCGTCTGAAACGGTCTTCCATATTGTCATAGAAACTCCACTCCCTGTCACCGCAATGATCGATCTCCATGTCGGAGACCACAACTATGGCCTTGGGCATCTCTTCCTGAGGTATATGCGCATTTACGGCAATATTCAGCACTTGTTCAAACGCGGCCCGCAGGTTGGTGTTATTTCCCCAGGGGGCTTTCATGGTATTCTGTACCTTCTGGTACAGGGTTTCCCCACACAGTTCTATGATAGAAGGGCTGGCGCTGAAGGTCATAAACATATTGTGATAGGCGCCTGCGTTTCTCTCCGCAAAATAGATTGCCAATCCCACAGAAGAGGCCATTGGTCTGCCTCCGGCGCAGGTCATGGAACCGGAAGTATCCGCCATCACCAGCACATTGGATCCTTCTTTCACATAGTTGGGAAGGGCCTTCCACTGGGCTTCCAGTGTGCGATCCTCCCCCCGGCCCCTCATGTACTCACTCACGATATCATAAGGGTACAGAGCATCCGCGTGGATCTTCGCCTCACCCTTTTCCACACTGCCCAGATATGCGGCAAAACCCTTCGGATCATGCCTATGAAAAGTCTTGTGGTATATCTTCATGGCCCTGCTGGGAACAGCGCTGTATGTGATCTCCTCCCAGCGGCCTGCTGTCATCAATGCTTCCACGATGCCGATACGCTTTCTCATGCTGCGGACCAGCCTCTTAAATTCATACACGGAATAACCCAGCTTCTGGGCTGTCAGAATGCCCAGCCTGCGGGTCTTACTGGAACTGGAATCGGCGGTTTTGATCCACTTTGCCAGCAGTGAGACGGCATTGCCCTGGCGCAGATTCTCCAGATCCTCCTGAAACTGCTCCTTCATAACCGCCCACATATCTTCCTCCAGCCGTGTCCCAATCAGAGCGTACAGATCGTCATAGCGGCCAAATACCCCCACCAGATCCAGATTGGGCTTTACCGCCTGAGGATGATGAACCGCGGCATAGCGCAGCAAAGTCCGGAAAGTCTTCCTCTCGCCCAGCCCTCCCCTGATATCCCTGGCATAGAACAAAATCTTCATGGTAAACAGGGCATCCTGGCTGTAGGATTCAGCAAACAGCGTACATATTCGGTTTTCATCCGCTTCCCGCAGGGAACCTACGGTGCTGAAAAAATCCAGTCTGGCATCCCTGGTGGTACACAGAGCCACGGCCCCGTTCTCCGTATGGGTAAATCTACCGGCATTTCTTAATACATCTGCAAAACTCATGACAATTCCCCCATAGCGCAGACCTTTCCGCGCTATCTCACAAACATAACTTACATTTTCTAAAATAGGAGTGAGGGTCGGATTCGAACCGATACTAAACCAATAGGTTTTGCTGTCAGAATCACGGACATGATTCCAAGTACCCTCACCCCCGACCGGCGGACAGGATTTGAACCTGTAATGTACGATACCCCTGGTGAACAATAATTGCTGAAAGTTCCACAGACATGAAACATTTTGCTCTTATCGCGCGTCTCCCATTTCCGCCACCGCCGGTTAAGTATTCTATTAGTAATCTATTGTTCGGCATATGTAATCTGATAAATCTGTCATTACATTTCTGTCGATTATAAATAATACGGGTGAGGAACGGAATCGAACCGTTGACATCGCCATTATCTGTGGTTTATAGATTGCTGCAGGAACCACGAGCATGATTCCCTTTTTTCGCGCTCTACCTCTGAGCTACCTCACCCATAACCGGCGGACAGGATTCGAACCTGTAACATAACGGCCCCCTTGGCAATTGTCTGCTGTCTGTTTCACGAGCATGAAACATTATACATTGCCGCCGCGTCTTCCATTTCCGCCACCGCCGGCTAAACTTTTCTTTTCATCTGTCAACATAATCAATTTAACAGATGTATAAGAGTATTTCAATCAACCTGTGGTATAAACTCTTCTATATTCTTATATTCATCAGAACATACTTTTTCCAAAACTCAATATGTCTTTCCTGCCACAAACTCTAAAAATTCCTCTCCGGGCAGCGGCCTGGAAAAATAGTATCCCTGTATATATTCTATACCAAGCGCCCCTATAGCCTCCGCCTGTTCCCTGGTCTCCACCCCCTCGGACACGATCTCCAGCTTCATATCCTGAATCATATGCATGGCCGCCTCCATGACAAATTTCGCCTTGTAACTGGAAAAATAGGACTGGGTCATATCTCTATCAAACTTCACTATAGACACGGGCATATCCACAATATAATTCAAATTGCTCTCCCCGTTGCCAAAATCATCCAGAGCAAATCTTACCCCATAATCCATCAACTGGCGCATATTTTTCAGTAGATTATCTCTGACCTTTATGGAAGCGGATTCCGTGATTTCCAGACTGATGCAGGAAGGATCCAGCCGGTATTTTTTCATGATCTGGATATAGGTATCTGCCAGTGTTATATCCTCGCACTGTCTCACAGAGAGATTGACTTCCACATACTCTATTCCGTACCGCTCCTTCAGCTGATTTTTCCGGATAAAAGCACAGGTTTTGTCAAACACACACTGGCCGATCTGGGAGATAATGCCGTTTCTCTCCGCTATAGGTATAAATTTATCCGGCGGTATGATTGCCCCCTCCTGATCCCGGATGCGGACCAGAGCCTCGGCGGAAACAAACCGGTTCAGCTTTGTGGAATAAATAGGCTGATAGAAAACTTCTATTCTGTCTTCTTCCAGGGCAGATCGGAGCATGGCCTCCGTCCTTTCCCTCTCTTTATATTGTCCAATCTGGGTTTCATCCAATATTATGCTGTTCTCAGCAGAATCTTTTCTCCTTCCAATCCTGAAATGCCGCAGCATCAAAAAAAGTTCTCCCACATTCCTAAGCAGCAGGGAATCCGGCAATATCACATAAAAAGGAGTTGCTTCCGCCCATAGGTAGTTAATATGGCTTTTCAAGTCATGGAAAACTTCCCACATTTTTTTTTCGTCATCCGTAAGAAGAGCCAGTTCTCTTTCCATTGTCTTAAAGACTTTGACATTTTTGATTTTATCGGCATAACGCGCAATATTCCGCAGCATTCTGTCTGTCTTCTGGGAACTGCCGTCGTTCTCGGCAGCCGTATTATTTCCCAGCGCCACTAATATTGCGCTGAACCCCTCCTGCTTCTCATATAACTGCTTTGTATACTCTCCCAGCGCATGGGCATTGTATGCGCCGGTCTCCCTGTCCAGGTTGGCCTCCGGGTTTTCCAGTTCAAAAAACAGGATAATCATACCCAGCACAGAGGCAAAACCCACTAACAGCAGATTGGCATTGAGAAACTGTATTACCGCTGCGACAATCCAGATGCACATCCACATGATGATGGCCCTTCTTCTCTTGGGGTTCATCTCCCTTCCCTTTACTCCGACCTTATACAAAGTCACCAACACAAAGAGAAGTGCAAAAATATAAGTCGCTGTACAACTGGGACCATATGTATAGACCACATCGCCTTCCAGATAATATTGGATTGGCAGAATGTAGATGAGCAGCGTACCAGCCAGAACGATGACAGTATACATCCTGTTCTCTCTGATCTGCTCCTCTTTTGTCCCCCTGAAATCAGAGTGAGAATAGATCAATCCAAAATAACCCACCCAGATCAGGGAGACGATATATGTCTTACAGATCAGTGCCAGCAAAAATCCCGGGATCAGATCCTGGTTATTGATAGCTATGACAGAAAGAATGTCCATGAACAGGCAAAAGGAGTTCACACCCATTGTAATCAAAAACAGTTTTTCCGATGCCAGCTTCAATGTCTTTTGCCTCAATGAGAAATACCATATTAACGCTAAAATCACGACGCCGCAGCATTGTACTTCAATATTCATAATTTTGCCTTTTTCTTTCTGTGCTTTTTAAGTTATTTTATCTATTGTAACACATTTTTGCCTATATAGATATACCTGTCAGAAAATTAATTAGAACTATTTAGCATTTTACTTAGGTCATTTTACAAGGAACTACACGCAGACCGTGAAACGGGCTGCTGACAACAAACAGGCGCTATGCTCCCGGCAAGGGGCATAGCGCCTGTTTGTTGTGGGGGTATCCAAAGGGGGCAGCGCCCCATTTGGCACACGACTTTGCGAAGCAAAGTGTAGTGTGTTATACGCTCTGTCGGCGTTGCCGTGAAAATGCCGTTGCCGCCGGGGAGGGCAAGGGCATTTGAAGCGGCAGGAAAACAGGGCTTTGTTTGGGGCTGGGAAGCCGGAAACAAAGGGCTGGTTTCAGCAGCAGACAGGGCGTATATGAAAGCCCCCGTCCCCAGCCTATGGGACAAAATGTCCCAAACCTTTAGACACCGTGACTATATGTGTGGCCACACTCATTTATTTTAGTGGTCGTTCTTTTCTCAAAATTGAAATGGGCGGGAAGCCATTTTAGGGCTTTCCCGCCTTGATTGCCCATCAGCAAAGGCAGGCGGGGCTGTCAACGGCGGCGCATTTGTGCGCCGTTCATCTTGACCGTTGACTGGCTCGGCTGCCTTTGCTATCTCCCCCGATAAACTGAAAGTTTTAGATTAGTCCCACACGATTTCCAAACAATCGAAGTTATCTGGAATTGGTGGTACGCACGAATAAGTATTTAATTCAAATGCCTCTATTGTAATTACTCCATCAGAGCATAGCCATTCGCAATTTACTAATTTTTCTAATTCCGCAGGCAAAATGGTTGTGCAAATCACGATTGTATCTCCTGCAAGAACTAATTCTTCTTTCCCATTGTTTTCTACGATTTCTGTATCATCGTGGAGAGCAACACGCACCCATGCTATGTCAGGCATTAACTCAATCTTTTGTAGCATATTTCGTATTTCAGAAAGCGTTGGACGGCCAAATTCCCATTGGTTCGGAGCAATGGAATCCTCCTCTGTGTTTCCATCGAAAAATTCATCAAGCGTTAGTAATGGCAAGCGTTCTTCATTTTCTTCCAATATTTTTTTGAATGTATTCAACTCTATCATAGTCACAATTCTCCTCGCAAATCAGAATTAGTTGATTTTATCCTCTCCCCGGATTTTCTTGTTTTTCCGTTCTTCTAACTCCGCAATTTGGTTCATCAAGCAATCTGAAAAAGTCCCCTCAATCGGTGTAGCTTCTCCTGTTGTGTAGTAGTCAAGAAGGACTATGTTATTATTCTTGTCAAAACAAAATATTTCATCACCATTCCCTATAATGGACAAGAATGGGATAAAATCAGTAAAACCTTCATCGTGTAGTTCTTTCGTTTTTTCACGAATATCCAAAAAATCGGGTATTCCATTGGCAATTCCATAGACTATAATTCCTCGACAGAACGACCAAAATGGGCCTATGTCATATTGTTTCGCTTGTGGCCATATTTCTTCTCGAACCTCCATATAAAGCCCACCTAATGGGGACATAGTGAACTCTCTAAAATCAGCAGGAAGATTTATCCCATACTGATTTTCAAAATCCTTTATATCCTGCTCCGATGGCTCATTTCCCATACAAGCTACAACCTGATAAGTCTGCTTATCATAATTATGGAAATAATCATAAACTTTTTCCAATGACATAATATACCTCCTACAAAATGCGATTTTTTATTTTCTTACTTCCGTCCCCGCTGTGGGGTTGGTTTTTTCAGCAAGTCCGACTTCTGTGCAATCTTTTTCAGCCACTTCTTTTCTTCCCCGGACAGCTTCTTAAAGTTCAGCCGCAGCCGTTTGCAGATAAACGCCAAAGACGCTTGCTCCGGGTCACTGTCTGGGTTGGTAATTTCGGTAGCGGCTTCCAATAATCCTTTCAGCGGGTTATCCTCCGGGACGCTGAAAAAATCCTCCCTGTGGGCTTCCCGCAGGCCGGCGGCTATCTCGTCTATGTCCTGCTGGATTATGTAACGGCAAAAGCTGTCATCATCAATATGGGCAGCGATAAGCTGTCTTAACTGCGGGTCGGTCAAGCCGGGATTGTGCTGTTTCATAATCATTGCGCTCATAGCGTCCACAATGGCGTTTGCGCTCTGTACCTGCTTCACCGCCGTTCCGTTCACATAGATTTCAAGGTCGGCCATCAGCTTGATAAAATCCGGGTGCGCCGCCAATTCGCACAGCAGAGCATTGTCCACCTGCCCGCTTTTCAGCAGGTCAATCATTCCGTCACTCAAACGCAGGTCTGCAAGATCAGCGTTTGGGTGACGCTTCATTTCAGACAGCCCCAGCAGATAGTCGGTGGTCACGCCGTAAAACTTCGCCAGCTTGATAAGAGCATAGTGGCTGATGTCCTTAAAATCGTCCGCTTCATAACTGCCCAACGCAGACTTGGAGAGGTTCGTCTGCTCTGCAAGCTGTTCCAGCGTCAAGCCACGCTGCACACGCAGGTCTTTCAAGCGTTCTTGAATGGATAAAGACATTTTCTCGCCCTCCTTGTCTGTTCGATAAATCGGAAGTTAGTGAATCGGTAATAATTC
>ERZ778518.361-NODE-361-length-45799-cov-9.376443_pt1 | contig 45799 bp, 40 predicted proteins | sample MGYA00510340_ERZ778518 | MGnify/ENA primary metagenome ERZ778518 (study PRJEB29527, sample SAMN07138967) | mouse gut metagenome | material: feces | host: mouse | place: China:Nanjing | collected 2016-01-25 ...
GGGGCAGTCCTGAGTTTCAGCGGCATACCCAAATCGAAGGGGCTTGCTGACGCTGTTAGGAAAACCAGAAGGGCTGTCCGTGAAGAAAAACAGCCCCGCCCCATGATAATTTCCCACGCGGCAGAAAACCTCTAACAGTGAAATTGGAGGGAATACACTTCTTCCATCCCTGGAAGCAGGAAATACACGAAATCCACCGAATGTTTCCTTTCTTGGAAGGGAAAGCAGGAAAATTTGTCTCAAATATGGAAATACCCATCCATATTTTTATACTGTCAGTATGAAAATCCTTTGAATAAAGCTCTATTTCAGAGCCAAAAGGGCTGAACTGTTACGTGATATTTAACCGCCAGAGTAATACCTATTTACTTTCACCACTATCTTTTGTATACTATATTGTGTTTAAAGCTTATTTTTACTTAATGTTTTTCACAATATTGTTTTACAGGAGATTTTTCATGGAAATTGAACGAAAATTTTTAATCCAATCACCGCCTGATAACCTGGAATCCTTTCCATACCACCAAATTGAGCAGGGATATCTCTGTACAGATCCGGTTGTCCGTATCCGCAGGCAGGACGAGGAATATTACCTCACCTACAAATCCAAGGGCCTGATGGTTCGGGAAGAATACAACCTGCCTCTGACCCGGGAAGCCTATATCCATTTGCGCCCCAAAATAGATGGCGTCCTAATAGCTAAAAAGAGATATTTGATTCCACTGCCCCCAAGCCACACTATTGAACTGGATATTTTTGAAAATGACCTTGCTCCTTTGGTTCTAGCGGAAGTAGAATTTTCCACGGAACAAGAAGCAAATGCTTTTGTCCCTCCAGAATGGTTTGGAGAAGATGTGACTTACTCTGAGAAATACCATAATAGTATGTTGAGCCGAAAATCAAATACCCCACAGCAGCCTATGTCATAACCTAACATGTGAAACTTATATTTGGAATAGCTTTATGCGCAATTCAAAGAATTATAAATAGAAGCTTTCCTGCATTTCCTGCCTTTACAGCAGGAAATGCAGGAAATGCAGGAAAGCTTCGGATAAAATTGATATCATTGAAAAGTATTGCAATTGCCTAATCTTATGCATTTTGATAATCTACAGAATATTGATAACCTCTTCCAGCCGCAAATGCCAAAAGGATCATTTCAATATTTTTTGCAGAATAATCTCTGTATTTTAAATAATATAACAATGTCTCAACAAACGTATCTACTACCTTTTTCTTATTATTCATAATCGGTACATTCTCTGGTTCAGAAAATAGATAGCTTCTTAACAGGCAGCAAACAAATTTTTCATTGATAAATGACAATTTGCCTGCACTTTCTTCTTTTATGACCTGTATCGGTTTATGTCTTAGCATCCAAAACGATAAATAGGCATATATTTTTGAATCATGTACCTTCTCAATATTCTGGAAATCCTTCAAGCGATCAATATCAACAAAATAATCTACAATCACATGATTCAATATATCTGATGAAATAATAGCCTCATCTACGATCTGTTCCGCTTCCATAAAATCACACATCAAATCATACACCCATTGGTAGCGTGACGTAATTTCTTTCTCGTCAAACTTGTCCAAAAGATATTGGTAGTTATCTGCTGACATTACTTTTTCTTTTTCATCCATAATACTCACTCCTGTCAGCCGCAATTCGTTCATCCATCAAAAATCGCCCACATGAGCCAAGATATACACGAAACCGATATCTGTGAAGCTCCTCTAAGCCCTCTGCAAAATCCGGTCCATGGTTCGTGCGGTAATCTTTTTGAAACACCCCTGTTTTCAATTCCGTCACCAATTTTCTCCCATATTCATTTCCCATCCTTTTTTTCATATTGAAACCCTCCTATTTCTTAAACGAGACCTGAATGCTTTTAGCTCCTGATATGCTTGCTCTATCCTGCCTATAGATTGATCAAAGGATTGTATCTGCTCCGCCGTCGCGCTCCAGGAACCATCACGCAAATCCTCAACCGACTCTGATTCAAATATCTCACGCATATTTTCGCCTATATCATTAGAAATATTTGTCAAATCGCATAAAATCTGTGATAAAGATTCTAGTGCAGAATGGCTCTTATTCTCATCCTGTTTATATACATAGTTGTGATCACAATCACTCCACGCTTCATCGTATATGGTCCTGACCTGAATTTCAATATAAAATTTTTTAAAACTTACCGTATAATGTATGCTTCGGTATCCCTTTTTATGAAGCCTCGTCTCCAAACCCTGTGCTTTAAATTCGTCTACCTGATCCCCTTGGGCATAATAGACTTTTGGTATCTCTGCCAATAAAGAACTCCCGGATTCTGCGTGAGGTATCAATTGTCCGTTTTCATATAACTGCAAATTTTCCACATATGGAAATGTTCTCAGAATTTCCCGATGAATCACTTCCCATTTACCTCTGTAATTAACAATTAGCCGCATTCCAATCAAATCAGTAATGACGTCTTTATAATTCTCACCATTGATTTTATAATACGGACTTTGTAAATTTGTCAAATTCTCGTATCTTTTTGTAATAACCTTAACCAACAGGCTGTCAATGGTCTTAATCCTGCTGCTATGTAAATGTACCCCTTGAAACCCTTCAATGATTCGTTGAAACTCCACTTTCGCTTCTTCCAGCTCTCGTCTCCATCTGCTTTGATAATTATCATAAATCTTACGGCAGATATCTTCAATGCGAAATGAACTGTTCCGTGCCTGGTCTGCCTGATCCATTTCATCAACACGCGCCTTCAGTTTCTTTTTCTCTAAAAGGTTCTCCCAGTATCCTTCCCAGTCCATACTTTTCTCCTATGTATTACTCCGGCGGTTAAATATCACAAGATTTTGCTTGCCCAAACCTCCATCTGCCGGGATATTTAACCGCCGGAGTAATAATTACCGCTCTGTGTATAGTTTCTAAATTGTACCATTAGAAAAAGCAAAAATCAACCCTTCAGCAAAAATTTGCCTCAAATTCAATATATGATTCTTTGGCCGCTTACTCCCAGTTTAACATGGAAATATCCACCTGAAATACCTGCTGCACTTCCCTGCTATATTCCTCTGGCAAATTCTGATAAATTCGATACAGCCTACGATTCAATGCCCCCAAGGAAATGTAGCTGTTTGTCATGTCAAGCCCATATTTTTGTTGCAATTTTTCACCAGTCCCAGCCAAATCTGCGGTAAGCTGCTGCTCTATTTTTTTCTCCAAACGCCACTGTTGGGAAACAGAATTCATCTCACCTGATTTCAGCCTTCCCTTTCCTGTCACAGATACTGTTACAACTGGAAGCTCTCCTTCCTGCTTTATGGATTTCTTCACATGGATATCTGAAATTTCCACCACTAAGTTTTTGGTGGGCTCACAGGTAAATTTTTGTAGAAGGCCCTGACTAAAAAAAGCCCTCATAGCATCCTCAACGGTAAGAATGCCTTGATAATTAAAATTAGAAATTGCCGCATACCCATTGATCACAGGCCGGTTCCCTTTTTCTTCTAGTACAGGAACCAATAAAAGCTCATTCTGATTGTGCCATTGATTCATCAAGCTTCCCACTGTGGCAATTTTATTTTGCTTAAAATCCTTTTGGCTTTCCAGCATTTCCTCCAGATAAGTCCCCATGGACCCTTCTGTTTCTTCCGTAAGGCTTAAAATCTCTGCTGCAGAGCTGTCACCTACAAAGAGACTGGTATTTCTTGCAGAAGCCTCCCGCTGCTCCCAGGCTGACAGCAAAGCACGAAGCTGTATCCTATCTGAAAAAATATTTTTTCCTAATACCACTGCCTTCATATGGTTGTAATCCAACAAACGGTTGGTGTTGTTTTCATAAGATTTTTCCACATGGTACATATCTGCCCCTTCCAGGGATAAACCCATGGCAGTATCCACCGTTTTTCCTTTTTCCGAAATCTGAGCCAAATCTGGAAAGTCAAAGCTCACCACCAAACCCCGAGATTGCCCTTCCTGCTTTTCAAAGACTTCTTCTTTTTCCTCATCCTCTTTGTTTTCCTCTCTCTGCAAGTCAATGCCTACAGCCAACGGAAAACTGCGCTGTTCCAGCTCGGTAGTTGCACATCCACTCATCATCATTCCTGCTGCCACCAACAAAACCAGCTTCTTTCTTCTCCAGCTTCTTCTCCATATCATGCCAAAATTCCACAGAAAAATATGAGTTATTCCTTTTCTCCTCACTCTTCTTTTCCTCCTTCTTTTTCCGTCTTCCAGCGAAATCGGATATGGTAAGCAAACAGCAAAACCAGCAAAATCACCGCCATTCCTGGCAAAACAATCCATTTTTGATAAATTTCATACACTTCCGTCAAAAATGTATTTGCAAAAAATCCCATTCCTGCCACGAAAGCTAACACCAGCGAAATACACATACTATAACGGTTTCCCGACTCATGAAACAATTCTTTTAAAATCAGTGTACTTTGAAACACGCCCGTATGCATCAAGGCAAACAATGCAAAAAACCACACGGAAACCATAATCACATCCTGCCTGGTAAAAAATCCCCCCGGCAAATTTATCATACTCATCAGCGTGATCACAGGGCGTCTTAGAACACCCATGGTATTTGTTCCAAACACGCCAAGCAAAATCAGATAAATCACTGCATTCAAAATGGTAACCCCAATCAAAGCGACCCCTCCACAAGAAACAATTTTCTCTGAGTTCTTACAAAAAGGTTTTAAAAATAAAACTGCCGTCAAGGGCAGCAGAAAAATCCAGTAATTCACACTGCCATTCCACAAATCCCCACCCCCGGAATACAACAGAGGCGCCCAATAATCCGTATGAACCTCCTGCACCGCGAAAGCCAGCATGATAAGCAAAGGAATTCCAAGGAACCAAAAAATAATTTCATAAACCCTTGCCCTTCCTTCAATTCCCCGTATGGTTCCATATCCTGCCAGGAAAAGCAGCAGCACACTTACCCAGAAATATGAGCCTTCTGGCAGCAGCCATGTAAGAACAAGCACTGTGGTCTGATAGAGTACAAACCCACAAAGGGTTACAAAATACAAGTAGTAAAATACCATAAAAATATCCCCCATAAGCGGCCCTACCGTATCCTTCATATACTGATAATAGCTCCCTTGTACATGGCGTATATTCTTCTGCATTAGCCACAGCATCCCTCCTGCGCCTGCCATTCCAAACAGAAGACAGAATACGCCGTCTGCTCCTGTCATGGATGACAAAATTCTTGGAAGCATCAGGCTGCTCAATCCAAAAATGTCCAAAATCAAAAGCCTTCTTACCTGCCGTAACGATATTTTCCAATTATCCGCAAACATACCTAACCCCCTCTTCTCACTGATCTTTATCCTGATTTGTAAGCTTCAGTCTGGTGCGTGCACCCTCCCTGGTGTAAATAGGGCGTTTTTTCAGGAAATCCAGGGGAAGCCGCAAAAAGGTGTCACGCTCATCTCGGTATCCATTCAAATCTGCCCCAACAAAAGGCGCCAAATACGGAATTCCAAAGCTTTCCAAATGTGACAAATGAATCAGAATCCCAAGCATTCCAACAAGAAAACCAAAAAATCCCATGGAACTGCACAAAAAAATAAACAGAAACTTCAAAATACGAAAGGCTGTGGCAAATTCTTCATTGGGTACTGCAAAAGAACAAAGAGCCGTCAACGCCACAACAATTACCACGATTGGACTGACAATATTTGCATCCACTGCCGCCTGGCCAATAATCAAACCGCCTACAATTCCAATGGTATTTCCATTTGCGCCTGGAAGTCTGACGCCTGCTTCTCGCAAAAGTTCAAAAGCAACCTCCATCAATACAATTTCCACCGCCGCCGGAAAGGGCACTCCCTGTCTGGCCGCTGCCAAAGATAACAGCAAATCCGTAGGCAGAATCTGAGTATGGAAATTAGTCATAGCCAAATACAAGCCAGGAAATGTCATGGCAAGAAAAGACGCCAGATACCGGAGCAGCCTGGTAAAAGAGGCAATTTCCCAACGACTGTAATAGTCATCACTGGTTTGAATAAAGGTATTATAAGTTGCCGGAAAAATCAAAGCCACCGGAGAGTTATCCGACAGCAGCACAATCCTGCCATCTAAAATGGCCATGGCTGCCCGGTCCGGCCGCTGGGTAGTCTGAAACTGAGGAAAAGGAGAATATTTTCTCTTTTCAGTAAGCTGCTCAATAATTCCGCTGTCTAAGCTTCCGTCAATCTCAAATTCACCCAGGCGTTTCTCAATCTCCTCCAGCATTCCTGGATAAATCAAATCTTTCATATAAACCAAATCCACATTGGTATGGGTCCGTTTTCCTGCAAAGCTTTCTTTTACTTTCACATGAGGACTCCTCAGCCGCTTTCGAATTAGGGCAGTATTCAACTTAACTGATTCGGAAAACCCCTCGTTGGAGCCACGGATTACCTTTTCCGATTCCGTTTCATAAACACCCCTTCCGGGATACCCTTTATCTGGTATTTTCAATGCTTTCCCATAGCCATCCAAAAAAAACAGCGCATCCCCAGTCAACATCCCCTGGGCAGCATCCTCAATGGTTGCAAAAGGCTGGGAATCTGAAATATCTTCTACATTTTCTTCCACATAAGAAACAAGTTCTTCCTCTGGCATCTTCCTCAGTGTCTGCAATAATTTTCCAATGGCCGAATCCTTCCAGTCAACACTGCTTAAGGCAACTTCAATGTAGGCAATATAACATTCCTTCTCCAGCTTCTGCCCTACCTTTATTTTTCGCTTTTTAATATCTGCACAGTCAGAAAAAAGTATCTCAAACTGGCTGATATTTTCTTTCAAATCCGGGGTAATCTGGATTGACATATTGTTCTCCTTCTTAAATAAATTAATCTTAAAAAGGATAAGCCGTCATTGCTTATCCTTTTCCATACATTTATTATTATATTTTCCCGGATTTTCCTTTTTATTCCTGTTCCTGAATAATATTTTTCACCACAATTTCCTGGTTTTCCACATGATGACTGACAATCTCCACTACGGTTTTCTTATCCTTACACTTTAGTCCCTCATAAATCTCTTTATGTTCCTCAATCAGTCTTGGATAGCTGCTTTTATTTTTCAGATATTCCACCCGGTAGCGGTACATTTGCTCCCTGAGATTATTCAGCATATTTTCCAGCTTGGGATTATCCGCCGCCTGGTAAATAACATCATGAAATTCCACATCTGCCTGAGCAATCTCTTTCACGTCTCCTCTTCTGGTGCTTTCCTCAAAATTCTTCAATGCAACGTAAAGTTTTTCCAACTGTTCTTCTCCGATATTGTCACAAGCCAATCCAACAGCAAGCTCGTCCAAGGCTTTTCGAATCTGAAGAACATCCTCCATATCCTTTTCCGTCATTTTTGCAACCTCTGCACCCTTTCTTGGGGTTGTCACTGCCAGTCCCTCCAACTCCAGCATACGGATGGCTTCACGGATTGGTGTACGGCTTACTCCCAGCTTTGAAGCAAGCTGTAGCTCCATCAGCCTCTCTCCTGGCTTTATTTCTCCTTTTAGAATCGCTTCCCTCAAGGTATGAAACACCACATCCCTCAATGGAAGATATGCATTGGTATTCAATTCTAATTTGTCTGTCATTCCCCACTCTCTCCTTCCTTTGGGGCTTCCCTCAAAAAATTCCTGTTTCTGTGCCATTGACCCTGGGGTCTGTGGATGGACTGACCGAATATGATGCAGGATTGTTATAAATATCTGTCAAATACACCTGTTTTGCCAAATCTCCTTTTCGAAGTTTTTGGTATGTCTCCCTGGCCAACTCCTCGTCCTGAAACAATCCAAACACCGTTGGACCACTCCCACTCATCATGGCATTCAATGCCCCGCCTTTTATCATTTCTTCTTTTATCTGGGCAATCACTGGATAATTGGGAATTGTAACACTTTCTAACACATTGCCCATATGTGCCGCAATTCCCTGTAAATCTCCTTCTTTGATGGCTTTTGTCAAAGATTCCATATCTGGATGCAACGTACTGTCATCCAATTTCAAATTTTCATATACAAATTTTGTAGATACACTAATGGGCGGCTTTGCAACCAGTACCTTGCATGTGGGCATGGGAGGCAATACCGAAAGCTGTTCTCCAATCCCTTCCGCAAGCGCTGTTCCTCGCATGATACAGTAAGGAACATCTGCCCCAATCTTTACCCCCCGCTCCATCAATTCTTTTCTGGAAAGCTTAAGCCGAAACATCCGGTTCATTCCAAACAACACCGCCGCTGCATCTGAGCTTCCGCCTGCCATCCCAGCCGCTACTGGAATAAATTTCTTCAAATCAATCGCTATGCCCCCCTCAATGTCAAATTCATCCATCAAAAGCTTTGCGGCCTGATACACCAGGTTATTTTCATTTTCTGGGAGATAAAATAAATTTGTCTTTACCCGAATTTCTGATTTTTTCATTTTTTTTAATACAATTTTATCATAAAGGTGAATGGTCTGCATAACCATTTTTACCTCATGATATCCATCCTCCCTGCGCCGGAGCACATCCAGGCCCAGATTTATTTTGGCCAGGGCTTTTAGTCTCATTTCAAACATCATGTTTCTCCTGTATTTTGTATACACTTTTTTCCTGTTTATAGTTAAACATTTTTTCTGCAAAAAGTCAATCTTTTCTATATTTATTGCTACCCCTTTTAACAGTAACAAACTGTTACCTATTTTGACATATTTTTTCATATGCGTCTTGCATAAAATTTCCTTGACTGTTATACTAATTTTATATAATATTGCCAAATACCATGGAACCTGTTGGGTATTTTTAGGAAGGAAATGAGTTATTTGTTTAAAAATTTTTTATCAAAATCACAAACATCCAAGTCAGAGCAAACAACAACCGTCACTGGAAAATCAGAAACGAACCCGCTTTCTGCAAAAGAACAGAGCCGAATCATTACAGAAATCAGCGACATGCTGGAAACTCTCGGTTTTGACACCGAACATCTCCTCTGGATTGCCAAACAAAATAAAGAGGCTTTCTCTACCCTTGTAAACCACAATCAGCAGATTGCAGCCTCCTCTGAAGAAAACTTAGAACAAGCTACCTTTGTAGAGGAGAAAATCCAGCAAGTCAACAAGAACAGCGAAACCATGAATGAGCACATTCAACTGGTAGAGGAAAAGGCAGATGCTATTTTAAGAAATATCATTGAAAAAAATGAAACCATCAATGAAACTTATCGCATGCTTCATGACCTAAATGAAACTTTACGTCTCACCCAGGAAACAAACTTAAAGCTGTTGGAATCTTCCCAAAGCATCCACAAGATTGTAGAGTACATCAAAAATATTTCCGAAGAAACTACTCTTTTGTCTTTAAATGCTTCCATTACCGCTGCACATGCAGGAGAGGCAAGAAAAGCATTTGCAATCGTGGCTGGAGAAGTGGGGAAGCTTTCTGACGAAACAGATTCTTTTATTAACGAAATTGAAGATATCGTGAAGGAATTGGAAGAAAATATTCATAATAGCCATGAAGCTACCAAACACTCCGAAGATTCCATTCACAAGCTAAATGGTTTTGTAGAGAGCACCGTTGGAATTCTTACGGGAACCCATGATTCTTTGACAGAAATCAAAAGAAATATGGGAAATTTAACTACTGTTTCCCAAACCAATGTGGAGGTATCTTCAGATGTAACCAAAGCTTTGGAGAAATTGACGGATATTATTTCCACTTCCGCCAGCCAGTCCAATGATTCTATTGAGCTTATCTCCCAGCATCAGAAGAAAACGGAGACATTGCTCTCCTGTTGCGACAGCATCAGTACCATGTGTGAAAACATTCAATATAGCATGTGCTCCATCCGCGGAGACAATGAAATTGCCATTGGCATCAACCCCTTTACCTCACCCAATGATATCAAAAACATGTATCAACCAGTACTGGCACGCATTTTTGATTCTTTGGGATGGAAAGTAAAGATTATTATTGCAAAGGACTATCTTTCCCTGGGCGAACAGATTCAAAAAGGCACCATTGATGGCGGATGGTTTTCTCCCCTGGCTTATATTACTGCGGCCGAGATGACTCCCCTTGTTCCTATTGCCACGCCTCTCATTAACGGCAAAGATTATTATAATGGTTATATTATTACCAGAAATGATTCTGGAATTCAAACATTAGACGACTTATCCGGCAGAACCTTTGCCTATGTGGATAAAAACAGCGCTTCCGGCTATCTCTATGCAAAGCACAGCATCAAAGAGGCTGGTCTTGACCCAGAAACTATTTTTTCCAACGTTTCATTTGTAGGCAGTCATGATCAGGTTATCCTGGGTGTCCTAAATGGTGACTTTGATGCTGGCGCAACCTACAATGAAGCATATGAGAAAATGCAAAAATCAGGAACAGATATGTCTGGAATAAATATTATTTCCACCACTGGAAATATTCAAAAGGATGCCATTGCATTTAGCAAAAACATAGATGCTGAGCGGATTTTGCTTATTAAGAATGCCTTTATTCATTTTCAGAATTTCTCCGGTATCACTACACCGGTTACTGGCTTTGTGGAAGCGAAAGATAGCAATTACAATTTAATTCGCCAAGTTCAAAATGCAAAATAATAGCATAGAGTGTTAATTTTTTCCTCTTTTCTCCGATATAATTGATAGAAGTAACTAAAAATAGCAATAGCCAGGTTACGGATAACCAGATTTTTCGCCAAGGAGGGACAAATACTATGAGCGTAAACAGTGTTAATAGTGTAAACAGTACCGCAGCTTATACCACACCTGTTCAGCAGAACAGCACAAAAGCCGCTGGGAACACCGAAACTTCCAAGCAGACTACGGATAAGGGCGTTGTATACGAGAAAGGCAATGCTTCTAAGACTTCTTCCAAAAACAGTATCTATTCCAAAGACGACATCGTTGCACGTATGAAGAAAGATACAGAAGCTAGAACTGCTCAGCTTCGGAGTCTGGTAGAGAAGATGATGACCACTCAGGGAAGCAAAATTGGTCAGGCTGATGACATGTGGAAATTCCTTGCCAAAGGTAATTTCACCGTAAGCGCTGATGTAAGGGCACAGGCTCAGGCTGATATTGCAGACGATGGTTACTGGGGTGTAGAACAGACCTCTGATCGTATTGTTGAATTTGCAAAGGCTTTAACTGGCGGCGACACTTCTAAAATAGAAGAAATGAAAGCTGCTTTTGAAAAAGGCTTTAAAGCTGCAACTGGAGCTTGGGGATCTAAATTACCAAATATCTCCAACAGGACTTACGATGCCGTAATGAAGAAATTTGACGATTGGGCTGGAAAGACTACCGAGACTCCAGAAACTACAGAGATCGCATAAGCTATCATCCCAATAAGAACTTTCAATGATAAGTTTACCAAAAAGAAGAAACTGGATTTCTGGTTTCTTCTTTTCTTTATGATATATAGAAGGGACGATATGTTTATGGCTATTATGCTTCTTTCTTGTTTTGCCTAAAATATTGTTTTTACGTTATTTTTGTGTTACTTTACATTTAGGATTCGGGTGTCAAAAGCCACACGATAGGAAAAATTTGTGGTTAGTATCCTTTTGATTCCCTTATCAAGGTCAATATCTACGATGACCTGCTGATCAATTTCTCCGAGATTGCTGATCTGCTAGACATTTAACCAAAAAGAAAAGAGAGAGCCCCATGGGGCTCTCTCTTTTCAAGAATCAAAGGCTGACATCGGTATTAACCGACAATCTATATCATTGTATGAAAAAACTATTTTTTTGCAAACTTCACTTTAAACACATACCACAATGCACCTGTAATACATACGGAAGAATAACCACCGCAAACAATACCTGCCATCAACGGAAGTGCAAATTCACGAATAGAACTTACACCCAGAATAAACAGTACAAACACCATAATAAAGGTCGTCAATGAGGTATTGATACTTCTGGATAAGGTCTGGGTAATACTCCTGTCCACAATTTCCATCAGGCTGGCTGCATCTCTTTTCTTTGCTCCGCCAAAATTCTCACGGATACGGTCAAAGATAACAATCGTTGCATTGATGGAATAACCTACAATGGTCAGCATACATGCAATAAAAGTATTTCCTACGGAAGTCTTTGCAATGGCATAAAATGCAAGCACTACCAACACATCGTGCAACAATGCAATCACCGCACTTCCTGCAAAGCGGATATCCTTAAACCGGAACCAAATGTAAATCAGCATGAAAATCGTCGCAGTAACTACCGCCCAAATTGCATCTGATTTCATTTCATTACTTACGGTAGAGCTAATATTTTCTGCAATAATTCCGTCTTCACTAACTCCAAACTGGTCAATCAATGCTTGATTCAAAGATTCACGTTCTGCCAATTCTAAGGAACGGGTTTTAATTACCACCTGATTGGTTCCCTCAATCTTCTGTGTCTGAACATTAGGATCGCCTGTCACTTCCTCTATTGCTGGAACAATTTTTTCGTCAATCTCGTTGATGGAGTAATCCTCATTAAAAGTTACTGTGGTAGAAGTTCCACCTACGAAGTCAAGGCTATAATTTAAAATATTTCCGTCTTTGGATTTATTGATTCCCATTCCCACAGCTCCCGCTGCAATCAGAAGCAAGGATACTGCAAAACATACCATACGCTTGTTCAGGAAATGCATGGTATTCCTTTCCTTCGTAGCTCCATAATACTTAGCGTCCTGCAAGCCCAAGGCGTAGAAAGACTTCATCAGCCAACGGGTCACTACCAATGCCGTAAACATGGACAAGACAATACCAATTCCTAATGTATAAGCAAATCCTTTCACGGAACCAGAACCCCGAACTCCTAATACAACCGCAGCAATCAATGTGGTAATATTACCATCTAAAATAGCGGAAAGAGCTTTCTCATAACCAATCTTAATGGCAGAATTCACAGTCTTGCCTGCGCCAATCTCCTCACGGATACGGGCAAATATAATAACGTTAGCATCCACTGCCATACCAATGGATAAAATAATACCTGCAATACCTGGCAATGTCAGCGTAATATCAAAAATCCAAAGGGCCCATACCGTCAACGCAGAATAAATTACAAGAGCAAGACTGGCAGTAAATCCAGGCACACGGTACATCACCATCATAAACAGCATAACCAGTACTAAACCAATCAACGCCGCTTTCAAACTGGTGGAAATCGCTTCCTCACCCAACTGAGCGCCTACCACCTTTGAATGCAGCTCTTCCAGCTCCAATGACAAAGATCCAATACGGATAATGGAAGCAAGCTCCTCTGCAGCCTCAAAACTTTCCATATGGGTAATCTGCGCCTGCCCTCCAGTAATGGCTTCGTCTACACTAGGCTGACTGATGGTCTCTCCATCATAGACAATGGGCAGCGTTTTCCCAATATTATCCTCGGTTGCCTTGGCAAACTTTTTTGCTCCCTCGTCTGTCAATGTTAAATCCACCACATACTGACGGTTTCCCATATTATCTGTAAAGGTGCCGCCCTGAGCATTCTGGATATCTGTTCCTGAGACCAGTGTTTCCCCTGCCTCATTCTGGAATTCCAAAGAACCTGGCTTGCCTAGCTCTTCTAAAATCTCATTTGCATCAGAGACTCCCGGAATCTCAATATTTATTCGGTTATTTCCTTCCTGATATACGGTAGATTCCGTACTATAAGTCTCCACACGCTTTTGCAGCTTATAAACAGTATCCTTCATATCTTCTGCTGATGGATTGTCCTCTACTGCCTGATAGGTGATGCTGACACCCCCTGCAAGATCCAGGCCCAGCTTAATATTACGGTTCTCACCTACGCCAACCGTTGAGACAATGGTCCCAGCATACCAGGTCATACCAACCATGATGGCTAAAATCAGAACCAGAATCCCCGTTGCTTTACTTTTCTTCATGATTTCTTCCTCTCTTACCTCATCTTATTGCGCCAAATTCAGCATATTCTGCTGGATTTCACACGTTTCCTCTGCTTCTTCTGCCAGAGCAGCCTTTATCATAATGGCACATTCAATCCGCTTTTTCTGCAGCTCGCAACCAATATCATACGCATCTGTAATGCTTCCATGAAAATTCCAGGAATTGGCAGCACAGCCACCGCTGCAATAAAATTTTGCAAAACAGTTTCTGCATTTTTCCTTTGCATACACATTACAAAGCTTGAATTCCTTTTGCAATTCCTTATTCTTCACACCCTCTGTCACATTTCCCATGAGAAATTCTTCATTTCCCACAAACTGATGACAAGGATACAAATCTCCCCAAGGAGTCACTGCCAAATATTCTGTACCGGAACCACAGCCAGACAATCGCTTTGCCACACAAGGCCCGCCCTCTAAATCTATCATAAAATGAAAGAAATGAAAACCCCTGTTTTCTTTTTGGCGTTTTATCATTTCTACTGCCAGCCTATCATATTCTTCAAACAATTTCGGCAAATCCTCTTCCTGCAAAGCATAGCTCTCTGTGGGCTTTGCTACCACAGGTTCTACAGAAATCTGTTGAAACCCCAAATCAGCCAAATGCAGCACATCTTTGGAAAAATCCAGGTTATTGTGGGTAAATGTGCCTCGTACATAGTATTTCTCCTGATTCCTGCTCTCTGCAAATTTTTGGAATTTCGGCACAATCAAATCGTAGCTTCCCGCTCCCTTTCGAAAGGGACGCATCCTATCATTAACCTCTTTTCGGCCGTCAATGCTAAGCACCACATTTGCCATTTCCTGGTTGGCAAACTCCATAATCTCATCGTTCAAAAGTACGCCGTTGGTGGTTAAGGTAAACCGGAAATTCTTATTATGAATCTTCTCCTGTTCCCTGCCATAAGCCACTAACCTCTTTACCACTTCAAAATTCAAAAGTGGTTCCCCACCGAAAAAATCCACTTCCAGATTTCGGCGGTTTCCTGACTCTGCAATCAAAAAATCAAGAGCAGCCTTTCCTACCTCGTAAGACATTACCGCCCTTCTTCCATGATATTCTCCTTCCTCCGCAAAACAATAGCGACAGGCCAGATTACAGTCATGGGCGATATGCAGACACAATGCCTTTACCACTGTGGGCCGTTCTTTAAACTGCTCCATATAATTTTCATATTCATCTTCGGTAAACAACTGCTGCTCCTGTACCAGAGTTTTTACTTCCTCATACCCTTCCATGATCTCCTCTTTCGGATAGCTCTCACTTAGACGGGAAATAATTTCCTCCTTTGTACATGTCTCAAACAATGGAATCACATCATAAACTAAGTCGTCTACTATATGTATAGCCCCGCTGTTTACATCCAAAACAATATTATAACCATTATTTTTATATTGATGAACCACTGTCAGTTCCTCACTTTCTATCTTTTGGAAACCGCGTAAAATTTTACACAATTCCTTACCACAACCAAACGCACACACAAATGACCGCTCGTTGAATGCGAACGGTCTGTGCTTACATGTTATGTTCTTCTGGTTCTAAAACCTAAGTCTGCTTGATAGAGATTATTTGTTCTCACAGCTCTGATTTCCTACGGTACAGCTTGTCTTGCATGCAGATTGACAAGATGTCTGGCATTCTCCACAGCCGCCTCTTTTTACTGTGTTCTGTAATCTCTTTGTATTTAATGTCTTTACATGTTTCATAACGATACTTCCTTTCTGTTCTTCTTAATCCTTATGGCAAAGTATAACACACTTTTTTTCAGATGAAAAGCATTATTTCAAAAATTCCACGGAAGCTTTAAACTGGTCACAATCAATGACTACATCAAATGTTCCGCCTAATGCGGCCGTATAAGTATTGACAATGGCAAGCCCCAATCCATTCCCCTCGGTAGTCCTTGACTCATCTCCTCTGGCAAAACGCTCTACAATCTGCTCTCTGGTAAAATTCATCTGGTAACTGGACGTATTGGTAATTTCAAATCGTACTTTCTGCCTTGTCTCCTCTGGATTCCCTTCCTCCGGTACATGAACAATGGATGACTTTAAGAAAATTCTGGTATACTCCTGAGAATATTTCAATGCATTTTCCATCAGGTTCTGGACAATTCGATACATATAACTGCTGTCCGCCATAAAATCCGTAGGCTCGCTGGTAAGTATCACCACAAATTCCCTGCCACTCTCTGTAATCAAGTCCGCCATATCTGCCTGTACCTGTTCAATCAGGCAGTTCAACTCCATTTGCTCAATTTTCAAGTCTATATTTCCGCTGCTGGTCTTTGCCAGATCAAACAAGCTGTCTATCATTTCTTTTAGCTTCTGGGCTTTTCTGGAAAGCACGTCAATATAATCAGACAACACATCGCTCAGTTCTTCCTTTTTCATCAATTCAATGTAGCCTACGATGGAAGTCAAAGGGGTTTTTAAATCATGGGACACATTGGAAATCAAATCTACTTTCATTTGCTCACTGCGCAGTGCAGCCTCTAAGCTTCTCTGATTAATCTGTTTCAGGTTTTCCATATAAAGCTTCAATTTTTTCTTCATATAAAAAGTAATTACAAAATTAGCCACAATCCATTGAATTACCACAGTACCGATGGGTATATAAGCAGAGCTTAAATTTCCAAATATCCAGGAATGCTTCATCCTGTAGTGAAAATTTTTAGCGGCCACAAGTAAGAAAATCACTGCAATGACCCCGATACAAATCATTAATTTCCGCTGCTTTTTTTCCCATTCCTGAAAAAATTGCTCCGACTGTACATTCCATGTTCTATTTGTAAGCCTCAGCCAAAACATAATCAGGCTGGATATTCCCACCCCGAAACACAGGTTCATGATACCGCCTATGAAAAGATTGTTCTCTGTGGTCACATACCGATAAGATAACATATCTGCCATAAGCAGGCATCCCAGCACAACACTTGCCACCCCTAGAAGCAGCCATATTTCATCTCTTTTCACAATTATTTTAATCAGTCTTTGTATCTTCTTATTTTGTCTCATATTTTTCCATTTTATATCCAATTCCCCACACCACCTTTACATATTTTGGATTTTTTGTATCTATTTCCAGTTTCTCCCGAATATGACGAATATGTACCATCACCGTGTTTTCCACTGTGTAGCTGGCCACTTCCTTCCACACTCTCTCATAAATTTTCTCTGCGGAAAACACCTGCCCGGGATGTTCCATCAAAAGCTCCAGTATTTTATATTCTGTGGCGGTCAGCTTTACCTCTGCACCATCCACAATGGCCTTTTTGCTTTTCCGGTCCAACACCAGACTTCCATTTACAATTTGGTCTTCCTGAGCCTTAGGAGCACTGCCGCCCCAGGTATGGTAACGCCTTAACTGAGCTGCTACCCGAGCGGTAAGCTCTGCCGGATTATAAGGTTTTGCAATATAATCATCTGCCCCCATCACAAGACCAGAAACCTTATCGCTTTCCTCTGTCTTGGCCGACAAAATGATAACTGGAATTTTATTATGTTCCCTAATTTTCATCAATGCTGAGAGTCCATTTAGCCTAGGCATCATCACATCCAGAAGAATTAAATCCACATCATGTTCTTTTAGCATATCTAATGCTTCCAGTCCATCGTAAGCTTTTAGAATTCGGTATCCTTCATATTCCAAAAGCTTCCCTAAAGAAAACACAATCTCTTTGTTGTCGTCCACTACCAAAATGGTTTGTTGTTCCGTCTGTTGTTCCATGTCCTTTTCTCCTTGCATTTTTCTTACAGATATTATAATAATGATTTCAAAAATAAAACTAAATGAATTCCTTAAATTTTCCTTAAACCTACACGTGCCGCCTATTGTGGCAGAAGAAAAAAGAGCGGTGGCAAGTTCCGCTCTTTGATGGATTATTCTGTCTTTTCTTTTCCGTTTTGATTCTCTATCAGCTTTTGGATGACGCTACGTTCACTCTTCCATCACTCTCTGCTGTTCTTTCGCCTGTATAATTGCCTCATTCAAAGAAAGCATTTTTGCATCCAACATGGACACAATTTCTGCGCACTCCCTCAAATCCTGGCTGATATACTCTGGAGCGTTTCCTTCAAATTTATAATAAATCTTATGCTCTAAGCTTGCCCAAAAATCCATGGCAATGGTTCTGATTTGGATTTCCACCTTAGTGTCCACAACCCCATTACTTAGAAAAATAGGGACTGTCACTAACATATGAAAACTTTTATATCCACTTTCCTTAGGATTCTTAATGTAATCCTTAATCGAAACTACTGTCAGGTCATTTTGCCTGCCTATCATTTCTGCCAGCCGGTAGATATCAGAAGTAAAAGAACACACCACCCGAATTCCTGCAATGTCGTTGATATGCTTTACCATATTATCAATGGTGCTTTCATATCCATGGCGTTTCAACTTCTTCACAATGCTTTCTGGAGACTTAATCCTGGATTTTACATATTCAATCGGATTGTACTTATGTACATGTCGAAACTCATCATTCAAAATATCAACTTTGGTGCCTACTTCTTTCAAAGCTGAATTATATAGGAAAATAACTGTTTCCCAACTGGTTACGCCTTCATTAAATTTTTCAGGTACTTCCATTTCCTTTTATTTTCCATCCTTTCCTGCTTTGACAAGCTTTTTCCTTGCACCAGAGCGTAATCTGATCAAATACTGCCAGACCTATCCCTGCTGCACAGATTTGCTTTCCAGCATCTTATCAATTGTTACCAGCTTTACACAAATTACAAAAATATCGGTTGCAATCTTCAAATCATCCAGCGTAGGATAAGTAGGTGCAATACGGATTGTACTATCTTTCGGATCTTTTCCATAGGGGAAAGGCGCTCCGGCCGGAGTCATAGTGACGCCTGCTTTTTTCGCTTTTGCAACAATTGCCTTTGCACAGCCTTCCAGCGCCTCGAATGCAATAAAATATCCGCCCTTGGGTGCAATCCAGGTCCCAGCATCCCTTCCTTTTAATTCACACTCGAATTTATCAATAATCATTTCAAATTTCGGGCGCAAAATATCTGCATGTTTGCGCATATGCTCTGTCATACCGTAAATATCCTTGAAAAACCTTACATGTCGAAGCTGATTCACCTTATCGTGTCCAATGGTTGCCACTTGCATCTGTTCTTTGATTTCCACCAGGTTATTGGCAGATGTGGCAATCGCAGCTACACCCGAACCCGGAAAACTTATTTTTGACGTTGAACAAAACTTATAGACCATATCTGGGTTCCCAGCGCGCTTACATTCTGCTAAAATTTCCACCAAATTATCCTGGTCAATGTCATACAGATGATGCACGCCATAAGCATTATCCCAATAAATGCGGAAATCCTTTGCTGCTGGTTTCAGCCTTGCAAAACGGCGGACTGTCTCATCTGAATATGTGATTCCCTGGGGATTGGAATATTTCGGCACACACCAGATTGCTTTGATTGCCTCATCCTTGCTGACCAAATCTTCTACCATATCCATATCTGGGCCAGTTGGAAGCATGGGAATATTAATCATCTCTATCCCAAAATATTCTGTTATTGTAAAATGCCTGTCATAACCTGGCACTGGGCATAGAAACTTCACCTTATCCAACTTACACCATGGCGTATTTCCCATCACTCCATGGGTCATAGATCTTGAAACGGTATCATACATAATATTCAAACTGGAATTACCATAAATAATAATGTTATCTGGATGACATTCAATCATATCTCCAAGAAGCACTTTTGCCTCCTGAATTCCATCCAACACCCCATAATTCCGGCAATCCGTTCCATCCTCACAGCTTAAATCCATATTGCTGTTCAATACGTTCATCATTTCCATAGACAAATCCAACTGTTCCGCTGAAGGTTTTCCTCTGGACATATCCAATTTCAATCCGCTTGCCGCGTATTTCCTATAAGCAGCTTCCAATGCTGTCTTTTCTTTCAATAATTCTTCTCTGCTCATCTCCTGATATGACTGCATATCTCATTCCTCCTGAACTTCTCTTCTTGGACTGTCAAACAGCCTTGTCGAAATCATCTCTTTTTACTCAACCTTTCCTATTATGCACCATTCTTCCCAAATTGTAAAGTATTTTCTTTCACAACTTTACATTTGTCCGCATAAGAAAGACTTTTTAAGAGAAAAGAGCTGGCCCAGATATTAATAAAAATTTTAAATTATAAAAAATCTTTTACAGCATGTGAACTTCGCAATTACCTATTCTCTTAAAAATGACAGATGGGATTTGATCTGCTTTTCATATCCATTTTCGGTGGGCTCATAGAAGATTTCCTCCGTCAAGCCATCTGGCAAATACTGCTGTTTCACATAATGATTTGGAAAATCATGGGCATAGAGATATCCCTGGCCATGTCCAAGCTTCTGGGCGCCACGGTAATGAGAATCCTGTAAATGCACCGGAACAGGCGCAGTTTTTGTGGTCTTTACCACTTTCATGGCGCGGCCAATCGCCAGACAGGACGCATTGCTTTTCGGAGCGCTGGCCACATAGGTAACTGCTTGGGAAAGAATAAGCTGTGCTTCCGGCATACCAATCCGCTCAATTGCCTGGGCAGCGCTGACTGCCACCACCAATGCATTGGGGTCTGCATTTCCCACATCTTCAGAAGCGCAAATCATAATGCGTCTGGCAATGAATTTGATATCTTCTCCCGCATAAAGCATTTTCGCAAGGTAATAAACTGCTGCATCTGGGTCAGAGCCCCGCATGCTTTTGATAAAAGCAGAAATGGTATCGTAATGGTTATCTCCTGTCTTATCATACTGCACCACTCTTTTTTGAATGCATTCCGAAGCTACTTCCAAGGTAAGATGAATTTTCCCATCCTCACTCCGGGGTGTGGTAAGCACTCCCAATTCTACAGCCGTTAAAGCCGCCCTTGCATCTCCATTTGCCACATCAGCCAAAAATTCCAATGCGTCCTCTTCAAGTACAGCATCATAGCCTCCCATTCCCTTTTCCTTATCGGTAACCCCACGCAAAAGTATTGTTTTAATATCCTCCTTTTCCAATGGCTTCAATTCAAAAATAACAGACCGGGACAGTAAAGCTCCATTTACCTCAAAATACGGATTTTCCGTTGTAGCCCCAATCAAAACGATGGTGCCATCCTCCACAAAAGGCAGCAGATAGTCCTGCTGAGATTTATTAAAACGGTGAATTTCATCAATAAATAAGATAGTCTTCTTTCCGTACATCCCCTGATTATCCTTTGCCTGACCCACAACCTCTTCCATATCCTTTTTCCCTGCCGAAGTGGCATTAATCTGAGTAAATTCCGCACTAGTGGTATTGGCAATAACCTTGGCAATGGTTGTTTTTCCAGTTCCAGGCGGTCCGTAAAATATAATAGAGCTGAGCTTATCCGCTTGAATGGCACGGTACAATAACTTATCTTTTCCTATTATATGCTGCTGCCCTGCTACTTCTTCCAATCTGGCAGGACGCAAACGGCTGGCCAGGGGAGATTCCTTTTCCTGATTCTTCTCCCTCATATAATCAAATAAATCCATGGAGGTTCCTCCTTATCTCTTTGTGATTTCAGCCAGCGCATCCTCTTTCTTCCTCTTCGCCCGCTGGCCTTGTGGTCAGCTTTCATCATACCACGTTGGAAAGAATCCGTCACCTATTTCTTTTTCACCCAAAAGCAGCGTACTCATTCAAACAAAAGCTGATCCACGGTTACAAATTCATATCCCTGTTTTTGCAAAGTGTCTATAATTTCCATAGCTGCTGTAACCGATGTCTCATACCCATCATGCATCAAAATAATATCATTTTCCTGTACATTCTTAAGGACCTTCTCTACAATTTTGGCATGGTTCTGACTGGACCAGTCTAAAGTATCCACATCCCAGAGCACCTCAACCATATTTACTTCACAGTCCAGCTTCTCATGCCAGTCTCCAAAGGGCGGCCGCAAATAAGAAGGATATAATCCAGTAATCCCGTAAATCAGCTCATTGGTTCGACCTACCTGATTACACGCCTGCTCCATGGGCAATTTACTCAACTGTTCATGCTTATAAGAATGATTTCCTATCAAGTGTCCATCCTCCTGAATCTGTTTTACAATCTCAGGATATTTCTCTACCTCCTGTCCTAAGAGAAAAAAGGTTGCTTTCACATTCCGCTCCTTCAATGCCACAAGCATTTCTGGCGTATACTGAGGATGAGGCCCGTCATCAAAGGTAAGTGCGATCTTCTTCTTTTCCCCAGATACATTTTCTTCCTGGGCAGCGCCAGATGCCTGCCTTATCGTCTCCAAGCCCCCGGCCGCTGTTTTTAGACCCTGCTGCAGTTTGGCTCCCTTTCCTGTTCCAGTGATTACCATGAGAAACAAAAAACAAACGCAGCATACATCAAACATCAGACACTTTTTCCATATGTTTTTTCCCTTCATCTATTGAATACTCCACAAATATTTCCCTAAAATATATGATATCAGGGCTGTATTTTATTCAGAATATCTCTGGTTATCTTCTCATCATTGCTCCCTAGCAAGTACCATTTTCCATCTGTACTTTCAATCATAAGAAATGGCGGCTCTTTAGGATTTAAGCAGACCTTAAAATCCCTTCGGTAAGTATCACTATAGAAATCGCCTTTCTTCACTGTTTTCATTCCCGTTCCACTTTGCCGTCTGATTTCAGGTTCCTCCTCCAATAAAATTATTTGCTCCATATCCTCCTGATTAATCTGATACACTGCTTTCCAATGCTTTGCTGTCAGTGTCCCATCTTCATAATAAAGTGTCACAGGGGTAAATTCTTCCAAAATACTCCATCCACAGGCTCCAAAGGTACCGCCAATGATAGCAATCCATAAGAGAATAAAAGCGCATTTTATTCCAGGCTTCGCCATATTGCAGGTAATCCCGATACCGGCCCGCTGCTCTACCATCATGCGGCTGTCGCTCTTATTATAGTAAAACATTCCCCAAATCCAGTATTTGTCATCATCCTCTTGGGCCAAACATTCCTGTGCCAAATATTTTTTACTGGTTTCATCCATCCTTTTCCAATAATAAACTATCGCCCCTATACTAGCCATTCCAAACACCAGACTTACCACCCCCACCAGCCAGGGAAACCATTGGGCTGGCACATAAAAGGAAGCTAAGATTCCCCAATTAAATACTCCTGTCAGCCAAACCAAAAGGGCACATAACCGCCCCCAGTAATACTTGCGTATTTCCGCTACCTGCAAATTCACCTGACTGTTATAAGTAAACACCTTTGTCCTCTGCTTTTCATAAAATTTCAAATATAGGGGAAAACACCATGCCGCCCCTGCAACAGATAGCAAGATTACTTCGCAAATCCAAAGCTCTGGCAGCCATGGACAGGGCCACAAACAGTACAGAAATAGCTCAGCAATTGGCGCAAGCAGGGTAAATACACAGCCAGCATACAGGCTCTTTTTGGATATCTGTGGCTTATCTGCTCCTGCTGCTGTCACATCAATCAGTATTTCATCTTCCCTTTTCTGGATTTCACCTTCCGGCAGAGATGCAAAATACTTCTGCTTCTGTTCTTTCATTCTTTTATTTGCCCTCTGAAAAGGGAACATGAAATAAATAATCGAAAAAAATGTCCATACCATCATCCCAGTAATTACCAGCGACTCATGTTCCGGTAACAGTGTCAAAAAAAACATCAGCAGACAAACCAGCAGGGCCCTTTTTAATTCCTTTTTATAAATTCTCTTTATTTCCAATATCTCGGACTGCTCTCTTGCTCCGTTCCACAATGTAATTCCAAACTGCGTCCCATTTTTTTCACTTTCCAAAAACCAACATGCCCCAAACATCATGGGCAGTACTGGCAGCATACAGACTGCCATAACAATTTTCATTGCCATAAGCGACCTCCTATCCCTATCCAAAAAATCTTAAGTTTTCGTTATAGATAAAGAAATATTATCTCCCATAAATTTCCCTACACAGCTGCAAAAATTCCTCCTGAGAAATTCCAGCAATCTTTGCCTCTGCTGTCAACACCTCCAGTTCTTTTTTTATCTTCTTTTCTACCGCCTTCTTCTTACCACTGGCACACTGAACCACGGCGCCATTACGCCTGTCTGTGATAATATATCCTTCCTGTTTTAAAAGCTGATATGCTTTGTTCACAGTCATTGTATTGATTCCCACTTCCTGGGCCAGAGCCCGAATAGTTGGAAGCCTGTCGCCATCCATAAAAATCCCATCTGCCACTGCCTGCACAATCTGGTCTCGAATTTGCTGATAGATGGGCACGCTGCTTGCAAAATCCAGTTTCATTATCATAGATCAGTTTCCACCTTTGCCTTACTTGTATTATTTAGTATAATACAAATAAGGCAAAAAAACAAGAAAAAAAATGTATGAAAGAATCACACCTGCAACAGCGTATTCTTTCATACAATCTTTGTGTCACCAAGGGTATCCTGAATTTTGGGATAACATTCCTAATTAAATCCAACTACTTTCTGAGATATCTTATAGGCCGCAACCGAAATCTTTCTTCCTCCCTTTCCTGGTAAATTCATGGCCTGCCCCATAATTCCATTCCGCAAATGCCAAAACAGACGAATATCATAATTCTTCAGATATTTCCACAGCTCCCGCTTTTTCTCCAAATTCTCCTTCGTCCCAGAACGAATTAGCATAATCGTAGAAACAACCGTAATAATTTCCAGATAATTAAACATATATTTCCGAAGTCTGCGATTTGGCAATTTCCACAAGTCCACGGTTTCCACCATAATTTTATTTACCTTAATCTGCTGGTCAATCCGCTGAATCATCACCTTCTCATTCACTGACTGGTCCTCCCTGCCAATATAATAACGGTAAAAATCCACATTCAGATAATACATATTTTTTACATGGGGCAATGGCACATAAACAAAAAGATTATCCACATAAAAAGTGTGCTTGGGCAGCTCCAGTCCACATTCCCGCAGCAGCTGGGTACGATAAATCACAGAATGCATCAAAATATACTGGCCCTTGCGGAAATGCTTCGCCTCATTCCAGCTGAAAATTTTATTTTCTGGCAAGGTTCCTGTATACTTCATTACCCTTTTATGTCTTGCCCCTTCCTTTTCATATACAAAATTGCTGATTAACATATCAAGAACAGTCTTTCCTCCGGACAATTCCCGCAAAGTGGAAAGAATCTTCTGGTATGCTTCGGCATCCACCCAATCATCGCTATCCACCACCTTAAAATATAACCCAGAGGCATTGCGAATGCCAGCATTCACCGCTTCTCCATGACCTCCATTTTCTTGATGAACCGCCTTTACAATCGTTGGATATTTTTGGGCATAACTGTCTGCAATCTCGGCTGTGCGGTCTGTAGAACCATCATCTACCACGATAACCTCTACATCTTCTCCTCCAATCAACAGGGATTCAATACAATGTTCCATATAATCCTGTGAATTATAGCTTGGGATTACAATTGATAATAACTTCATTACTTTTCTCCTTTTTGAAATCTTAGCCAGCTTTTTCTTCTGTCACTGTCTTATTAGTTTTCACACAAATTTCTTCTATTACTCTAGCGATTAAATGCCAATCACAAAATTCTCTATCATTATACACATACTGCCAAAAATAAGCAAATTTTTCCTTCATATTTTCTTCAAAGATTTCTATACAAAAACATTACAAGAAAAAAATTTGTTCATATATTCTTTACACAATTCTCATATTATGAACACATCACAGTCACATTTCATGGATATACTAGATAACATAAAAGAAAACATTACTTTTATTTTTGAATATCTTTTTCATAGCCTTGCCAAAAGGCAAGGTCCTCCCGCTTACACAGTGTATCCTCACTTTTTATAATATATATCTTTTTCATATGAAAGCCGGTGCGACATTTCTGCACCGGCTCCTCTTTTTTCAGACATTCCCAAAGCACGTCTTACCATTACTTTCTAGCTCCCCAGCAGACAGTAATGGTAAGACACGATCTAAACCAAATATTTCATGTAAGCGCCAAAAGCCGCAGGAATTGGATATCTCTCCTGTGACTCTGCAGTTTCCACAAACAACATATTGCCTTTTTCTTCGGAAAGCTCGTCTACCCGAACAACATATCCCGTCATATGCCACTCCACATGGGAAAAAATATGCTTTGCTGGTTCCAGTTTTTGGATACGAATCGGGGACAAATTCTGCTCCTTCGCCCAAATCACCGCTTCCTTTTCGCTCAGATGTCCACTGGTATTGGGCAACTCATACATCCCTGCCAAAAGCCCTTTGGCTGGTCTTTTGCGGAGTACTATTTTTTCCCCATCCCGAATAATGAATACTGTTTTTTCTTCTATTTTCCTTGGTTTCGCCTTGGTTTTCACCGGAATTTCTGCCCAAAGATTCTGCTTTTTTGTTTCACAAAATTCCTGCCACGGACATTTTTCGCACAGGGGCGCACCATTAGGCAGACAAACCGTAGCTCCTAATTCCATTAAGGATTGATTAAAGGCGCTGGCATGCTTCTTAGGTATGATTTTCTGTAGCGCTTGTTCCGTCTTTGTGCGGAACGACTGTTTCATAATATCAGAACGATCCGCCGATACCCTGGTAATTACTCGCAAAACATTTCCATCTACCGCCGGAACAGGGATTCCGTAGGCAATTGAGGCAATGGCTCCTGCGGTATAATGACCAATTCCCTTTAATTTTAAAAGCTGCTCATAATCTGCCGGAAGTTTCCCTTCATACTTCTCCATAACCTGCTGGGCTGCTGCCTGCATGTTCCGTACCCGGTTATAATATCCAAGACCTTCCCAGAGTTTTAACAGTTTTTCCTCCTGACACTGGGCCAGGGCGCCTACATCAGGCAAGGCTGACAAAAAACGTTCAAAATATGGCTTTACCGCTTCCACTCTGGTCTGCTGCAGCATAATTTCTGATACCCAGACGCGATAGGGAGTGGGCGCCTCCCGCCAGGGCAGCGTTCTTGCGTTTCCCTGAAACCATTGAAGTAGCGGTTCAACAATTTTTTCTAATGGAAAATTCTCTATCATATCATTCCTCTGCTTTAGTGATTTATTCCTGTTCATTATAACTGAATTTTGGAAATTTGGCTACTATTAAACCGCCACTCGCTCCAACCGTTCACCCATTCTACTTAAAATTTCATTACTGATGGTTCCGGCCCATCCAGCCATATCCTCCGCGCGGATTTCTATCTCCCCAGATTTTCCAATCAAAACAGCCGCGTCTCCAGGCTTTACCTGTTCCATTCCACTAAAATCCACAAGCATCTGATCCATACAGATACGTCCAATGATGGGAGCAATTTTCCCATTGCAAAGGACCTGACCCCGATTTGACAAATTACGCGGAATACCGTCTGCATATCCAATAGACAAAATGCCAATTTTGTGATTTCTATTTGCGCAATATGCAAGCCCATACCCAGCGCTTTCTCCCTGATACAGCATTTTCACACTCTCCACCCTGGCTTTTAAGGATAACACTGGTTTTAGCTTGACAGATGCATTTACCTTATCCTGCTTACCACTTAAAATCCCATATAAAGCAATTCCGGCCCTGGCATAATCAAAGCATAATTCAGAATAATTTAAAATACCATAGCTTCCCTGTAAATGTTGTTTAAATCCATGGATTCCCCTTCGGTGAAGCTCTTCTACCACATACTCAAAATGGTGAACTTGTTCCAGCGTATACGCTTGCTCTCTGGCATCTTTGCCGTCTGACACACACAAATGAGAATAAATTCCAGTCACTGTTAGATTCGGCATCTGAAATATTTTTACAATTTCTTCCACATTTTCCCACCATTCTCCCAGGCGGTGCATTCCTGTATCAATGCCTACATGAACCGTGAATTTTCGCCCGTCATTTTGTAGTTCCCTTGCATAATTTCCATCCACCACCGTTTGGATCAAATGGTATGTAATCAAGTCTTCAAATTGCTCTGGATGCGTGTATGAAAGCACAAGAATTTCTCCAGTAATTCCCTCCTGACGCAGCTTTATACCCTCAGCAGCAGAGGCCACACAAAAGCTTTGGATTCCCTGCTCCTGTAATGCCTTAGAAATCAACACCGCTCCATGTCCATAAGCATTTGCTTTTACAGCCGGCATCAAAGCACATCCTGATGGAAGTAACGAACGGAACTCCTCTACATTATGTTTCAAATGTTCTATATTAAGCTCAATCCATGCACGTCCTTTTTGATACATCCTCTCACCTCTCATGTTCTGTTTTTCATAAATTCCATCGTTTTTGCTGCTACAAAAGAAAGAACCAACGACACTGCACAAACTGTCAAATAATGAACCAGCGACTGCTTTACAAACAAGTCTGTCATTTTCACTGCATCTGCTGCCCCACGCACCAGAATAATACTAATTGGATGGATGATATAAACACACATGGACAAATCCCTGGCCAATGCAAAGGAAGTCACATCCATAGAAAGCAACAGTTCAAAGAGGAAAAACATCACAGGAATTAACAAAAGATACATGCTGTTATGCTTCTGCCATTCCATCGTAAAGGTTAGAAATCCTTCTCCCAACATACCTGCCATAGATATCAGCAATCCAAGGGCTGCTTTGCGTGTAACCATTTCCAACTTCCCATTGGCAATCACAACACCCATCCACAAGTAAATTGGTGCAAAGAAAATCCCATTCCTGGTATAAGAGCTAATACCAAAAATTCCTTCATAAAAGGTCTTAAGAACCGGAGCCTGACTGACTAGCTGATAATAACTGTCTCCTGCTGTTCCCACCACATAAAGGAGAAAAGTAATCAAAGATATGGTCAGAGGGCTAAAACAATGCATCATCCCAATTAACAGCAAGCACCCCATCAAAACTGCTGGAAGATACCAAAGATGATAAAAGGTTCCATCAAAAAATATTTCCTTTAACCACTCCCATGGACTATCACTCCACTGTTTCGCATAAATTTTCACTGGCAAATACAAAAGAATTGCTGCACCATATAAAATAATTGTTTTTTGTAGAAACTTTCTCACTTTTAAGGATGCCGTTTCCGCTTTATTTGAAGTGCGGCCCTGAAATTTCTGATAGGGCGCCAACACAAAAAAACCTGTTACCATCAAAAAGAACGGAACTCCCACCCTTCCCATACAGTAAGTCACAAGAAAATCCCCTGTCTCACTGAAAGACTGCAGTGGTCCTGTGTGAATTGCAACAATAAACAATGCCGCAACCAAGCGAAACTGATCAATCGCCCCATAATTTTTTCTCTGTCTCATGATTCCTCCACTTCATACATCAAGCGCCCTCCTACAATTCTAACAGTCTGATCAAAAGCTCTTCAAAAGGAATTCCGGCCTCCTTCATCATATTGGGATAGCGGCTGTGGGAAGTAAAGCCAGGAATCGTATTTACCTCATTAAAATAAATTTCTCCCTTTGGTGTTAGAAACATATCAACCCTTGCAAAATGGCTGCACCCAAGGGCTCGGTAAATCACCTTGGCTGTCTCCTGTATTTCCTTTGCTTTTTCAGGGGAAATCCTGGCAGGAACATGGATTTTTGAGGATTTCAGCGTATACTTTTCTGTATAATCAAAAAATCCTTCTGACAATTCAATTTCATCTACCACGCCTGTCATCAATTCTTCTTTTCCTAGCACTGCGCAACCCACTTCAAATCCTTCTATCATCTCTTCCAAAATCACATAAGAGTCATATTCAAATGCATGCTCTACTGCGTTTTGCAAGTCCTCTACCTTTTCCACTCTGGTAATCCCGAAAGATGAGCCTGCCCGCAAAGGCTTTACAAAAAGTGGATATCCCAGTTCTCTTCCCCAGATTCTTAGCTGCATAACATTCATTTCTGCTTCCGAAATAGTATAAGATTTTGGTACTTTTACACCGCATTCCCCAGCAAGCCGATGGGCCGTCTCTTTATCCATGCAAATAGCAGAGCTCATGGTATTGCAGCCAATCAAAGGTATCTCCGCAAGCTCTAACACCCCTTGCACGGTTCCGTCCTCCCCATTTTTCCCATGTAAAATGGGCAAAGCCCCGTCTAAGGAAATAGTTTCAATCCCCTGTGCTTTCAGCAAAATAATTCCATGAAGTTCCTTATCTGGCGAAACTACAACTGACACACATGTCTCTTCGCTGTACCAATTGTCGGAAGCTATATGTTCCGGTTCTCCCTGATAAAGATACCATTTACCATCTCTGGCAATTCCAATTAAAATCGGCTCATACCTTCTGATATCCATATGGGTAATCACTGCATAAGCTGATTGCAGGGACACCTCATACTCACTGGAGCATCCTCCAAATAAAATTGCAATTTTTTTTCTGTATCTTTTTTCCATAATTTTTTCTCCTTTTTCTGTATTTCAATCGCCAAGCTGTTGTCTTCCTTCATCTAACCGCTATCTTACCTTCTGCAAATGACAGACCAGTGACTTTTACATGACAAAATTGTCATAAAAAATCCTGTTTTGTAAATTAATTTTACAAAACAGGATTTTTAATTACTTTAATATTCTGTTGATTCTTTCCTAAGAAAATGTTAAAACTTCCATAACGAAACGTGAAATACCGACAAAATTAAAGGACTCTTTCTGTATGAAAGAGATAAAGTTTTATGCCATAACCTACAAGCTATCATAGTTTTCCTTAATATAACATTCATAAACAGAATCTTTTAACTTTGTCCATTTCTTGCTGATGGAAACTTCAAAAGATTTTGAAATAAATCCATACTGCATTGATTTATTTATTATTTCACTATATGTATCAAAAATTTGCTCTGTAATTTGTTTCGCCTCTCTCCAGAGTTCCTTACTAAAAAATCTTATAATTTCAACTTCCATCAAACATTCATGTGCATCAGACATCATCGTCTCTGAGAGCTCTTTCATTATATCTCCATTAACTCCCACTGACATCATTTTGTATAACTTATCATTAATATATCTTATTTTCTCATCTTCTATTTTCAATACTGTATCTATAATAGCTTGCTTATACAACTCACTAAATTTAAAACTTAACTTTTCCTTTTTTTGTTCTTCTCTATCACTCTTAAAATTCCTAACAGTAACACAAATTGCCACAACCGCACAAATTGCTGCTATTGCATTAGATATACTTCCCAATATACTCCAAGCCATTTTGTGTCCCCCCAATACCTCAGCTTAGCCCCCGCATAACATAATCAAAATCATTCTCTATATTCTTCTTCAAAGTGTCGTTTAATTCAGTCCCGTCAGGATATTTAAAAACATACTTTTGCCGGAATTCATGCCCCATGCTCCTAATACTTGTTTCAAACATTCCACCAAAAAAAGAAGGATTCACGCCCCACGTATCCTCCGGCAATAAAACTGTAATTTGCCCATTTTTTTCCAATTTATCAAGCTCTAATTCTTTTCTTGCTATGACCCCCATATCCCTGTCCGTAAATATCCTTGCACCTGCCTCCTTGTACTTTCCAAGATCTATACTATTCATGCTTTCTTTCTCCTTTTTCTTTTTGAATATAGCGTTTATCCAAATAAAATCTTAATGAAATTACTGTCCCAGGAAAATTCTCTTCTAATTTTCGAACATTCGCTTCATCTGGCGGTTTATAAATATTATTTTCCTCATTAAACGCAATAATTTTCTTTTTTCCAGTTCCAAATACTGGATCATTCTTAAATTCTTTTGCCTTCATTCTATATGAACCACCAAACTTAATATACGTCCTACCTGATATAATTGTCATTTCAGGCATCTGCCCATCGTCACACTTTCCCATTAAATTTAAATTTTCTATTAAGCTTACTGTTCCTGTCCCTCTGGTCTCATATCCCTCTATGTTCTTATCTCTTAATCGGCTTATTCCTTCCTGTAATGCAAGAACAGTGCATACCATTTCTTCATCCCAATTAAAAGATAAAAATTGATCGTGCCTCTCTAAAAAATATTCTAACCTTTTTCTCGTTTCTTTACTGGAATCATACTTTAACCCTTCGTAAATAGTCTTGCCCAAATTCAGAAAAAGTAATTGCATTTCTCCATAAGGTTTACTAGAATTATCTTCATAATGACCCTGCGTATACCATGTTGCCTGCTCTCCGCCGTGAATCTCACAATTATCAAGAACTTCTCCTAGCAAAGTCGCCATAAGCAAAATACCTTCATCTTTCAATTTCATTCCCTGATGTATGAGACATTTATTAAAATAATCCGTTAACCTAGTTGCAATTTTTCCTGACTTCTTTTTTTCTTCACCAAAACCACCTGACACTGTCTCAAATTTTTCAACATTTGCTCCATCATACTCAAATTCATACTTTGCATTTAAATGATACAACAATCCGCTTTCCAACAATACATCTCTTACCATTGGATTCTTTGGAATTGCCCCAGCTAAAGCCAATTTATTTCTCTTTCTTCTATGTTTCATAATAACAAAAAGAATGATATCCATAATCGTACTGGCTGAAAGTCCCAAAAACTCACACTTTGAATAATCAAAGTTTATCTTTTTCACGCATTCAACTTTTCCAATAGTATATAATTTTCTTAATGACCGAATGGTCTCATCTGGCTGTTCAGAAATAGAAAATCTCTCAGGAATTTCTATCAGTAATTCTCCTTCCTGAATATGAAAATCTGACAATGCAAAATTTTCTTTTTCTAAATGTGCCATCACTTTTTGGTAATCCGCAACAAAACTCTTCTTTTTCATAGTCTCTTTCCATACACTAGATTTACTCCGATTTTCTTTAGGAATAAGTAATGTTCTAAATAAAACATCATGATATCCATACGTCTTTGACATAAAAAATCTTAACCATATAATAATATATTATTAACTAAGACTTCCCATACCTAAAATGGAATTCTCACTTTGAAAATTCAATATTTCAGCTAACAAAATAATGATTTATGACATTACAGCCTGCGGATGAAGTGCATTATGCAGATATTCCGGCAATCTGAACTCAAAATCAATTGTAAATGCGGCCAACTGTTCATCACTAAGTTTCAAAATCTCCTGAAGGCTTGCCAGTAAAGCATCCCAAAGGATGCTGATAGAACGGTTAAAGCTAATATCTGCCATTTCACCAACAAGGAAAAAGAATAGTTCGCCCAATGTCCTCTGGTCTTCATTCTGCCTCTGCTCCGTTGCGAGTAGCATATATTTGGCAAACAGGATAGCTGCATGAGCTGTCAGTGCATCATAAGATAAACTTTTGTAGAATTCAGGAAGCGATAGAAAGTGTTCCTGGAAAACTTTTCCTTAAAAGAACCCGTACGTTGCTGCATATACATGCTTTTTTCAACAAAAATGTTGCTAAGTTTATAACGCAGTAAAGAAACATGAGAAATGCCTTTTTATTAGCTGAAATATTGAATTTTCAAGGTTCAACACACCTTATTGGTGTGGGAAGTCTTAGCTATTAAATAACCGTAGAAAATTTCATTTATCAATGGGATATTGTCATCATTTCTTATATTTTACATCAAGAACCTTTGGAAAACAAGTGAAGTTTTTCATTCTGATGCAATTAAAAAAACATAAGGAATACTGTATGTGGAAAAAAACTGCCAAAACGACAAAGATATGATAAAAATATTAGATACGTTGCTTAAAAGTGAAAAAAATTCAATACCTGCCGAAACTCCTGAAAACCATTCTTCCAGACTTCGGGCAGGTAAGGAACTATAGGCTATTCTATGTGTTCAATTCTTGTAACTATTCAAACCCCCAAGCCACAGACATGCCAGTATAGCTGTCATTCATCTCTCATGAGACTTCTGTCTGTGGCTTGGGAGATTTTCACCTCCCTGGAAATAACAATTCCTCTCTTTTAAAAGAAATCTGAACGTTCCAGACTGGTATTTCCAGGGGGTTCTGAATCGTTACCAATTATTTATAATTTACAATTTTTCCAAAATCTGCTTTCAGGGAAGCTCCTCCCACAAGACCACCATCAATATCCGGTTTTGAGAACAGCTCAGCTGCATTTCCTGCGTTCACAGATCCGCCATACTGGATACGGATTGCTTCTGCGGTTGCTTCATCATATACCTCTTTGATGCATGTACGGATTGCTGCACATACTTCTTCTGCCTGATCAGAGGTAGCTGTTTCGCCTGTTCCAATTGCCCAGATTGGCTCATAAGCAATAACTGCTCCTTTTGCCTGATCTGCAGTTACATTCTGGAATGCAATCTTAATCTGCATACGAATCCAGTCAATATAAATTCCCTGTTTTCTCTGGGTCAAAGATTCTCCACAGCAAATGATTGGTGTAATTCCATGCTCGAATGCTTTCAGCACTTTCTTATTTACTGTCTCATCTGTCTCTGCAAAATATTCTCTTCTCTCAGAATGGCCGATTACTACATATTTTACACCAGCGTCTGTCAACATATTTGGAGCGATTTCTCCAGTATATGCACCGCTTTCTTCAAAATACATATTCTCAGCGCCAATGTTGATGTTAGAACCCTTTGCTGCTTCCATTGCAGGAATAATGTCGATTGCAGGTACACAGAACACTACATCCACTTCATCGTTTGCTACCAATGGTTTCAACTCATTTACCAAAGCTACTGCTTCGCTTGGAGTTTTGTTCATTTTCCAGTTTCCTGCAATAATTTTTTTTCTTGCCATAATCTTATCCTCTTTTTAAATTTTATTTTCTATTTATCAGTTGCTGCTGCTACACCAGGAAGCTCTTTGCCTTCTAAGAATTCCAGAGAAGCTCCACCGCCAGTGGAGATATGGCTCATCTTATCGCCAAATCCTAACTGGTTTACTGCTGCTGCAGAATCGCCACCACCAATAATTGTAGTTGCATCTGTCTCTGCCAATGCCTTTGCTACAGCAATGGTTCCTTTTGCAAGGGTTGGATTCTCAAATACACCCATAGGTCCATTCCAAACAACTGTCTTTGCAGATTTCACTGCATCTGCAAACATCTCTGCTGTCTTGGGCCCAATATCGCATCCTTCCCGGTCTGCCGGCATATCCTTTGCATCATATATTACTACATCCACTGGCGCATCAATTGGATTTGGGAACTCTGTGATTGTTGCAGAATCAACAGGAAGCAGTAATTTCTTTCCAAGCTTTTCTGCCTTTGCAAGCATCTCTTTACAATAATCAACCTTTGTATCATCTACCAAAGATTTTCCAATCTCATACCCCTGTGCTTTTAAGAAAGTATAAGCCATACCGCCGCCGATAATCAAAGTATCGCATTTTTCCAACAGGTTGGAAATAACATTCAATTTATCTGCAACCTTTGCGCCACCTAAGATTGCAACAAAAGGTCTTACCGGATTCTCTACTGCATTTCCAAGGAAATCAATTTCTTTCTGCATTAAGTAGCCCACTGCTGCAGTATCCACCAATTCAGAAACACCTACATTAGAGCAATGTGCCCTGTGAGCAGTTCCGAAAGCATCATTTACGAAAATATCACAAAGGGAAGCTAAGTCTTTGGAGAATGCTTCTCCATTCTTGGTCTCTTCTGCACGATAACGGGTATTCTCTAACAAAATAACTTCGCCATCTTTGATTGCTTCTACGGCTGCTTTCGCATTGGGTCCTACCACCTCAGGATCTGCTGCAAATTTTACTTCCTGGCCTAACAATTCAGAAAGTCTCTTTGCCACTGGCGCTAAAGATAATTCTGGCTTCGGTTCTCCCTTGGGCTTACCAAGATGAGAGCAGAGAATTACCTTTCCGCCGTCTGCAATCAATTTTTTAATGGTTGGCAGCGCAGCTACCAGACGATTCTCATCTGTGATCTTCCCTTCCTTCAAAGGTACGTTAAAATCGCATCTGCAAAGGACACGTTTGCCCTTTACATCAATATCATCTACGGAAATTTTATTTAAAGACATTATTCATTACCTCCTGTTGCACGAATGCGCATATTATTTTTTATCGGAAGACACTTTCTCGTAACAAGGTCTTTCCTGATAGAAGAAAAAGGGGTCCGGTCCTCAAAAGACCGGACCCTTTCTGAGTCTTATCTGCCTCGACAGCCTGTCGTGCAGTATTATGCTAATTCACTGAAATATTTGATTGTACGAACCATCTGGCTTGTGTAGCTGTTCTCATTGTCATACCAAGAAACAACTTGTACCTCATATAAATCATCTGAAACTTTGGAAACCATGGTCTGTGTAGCATCGAATAAGGAACCAAATCTCATACCTACGATATCGCTGGATACGATTTCATCCTCGTTGTATCCGAAGGATTCATTGGCTGCTGCCTTCATAGCTGCATTGATACCGTCAACTGTTACATCATTGCCCTTAACAACTGCTGTTAAGATAGTGGTAGATCCTGTTGGGGTAGGTACACGCTGTGCAGAACCGATTAATTTGCCATTTAATTCTGGAATAACAAGACCAATTGCTTTTGCAGCGCCTGTGCTGTTCGGAACGATATTTACTGCTGCTGCGCGGGATCTTCTCAGATCGCCTTTTCTCTGAGGTCCGTCTAATGTCATCTGGTCACCTGTGTAAGCGTGAATTGTACACATGATACCAGACTGGATTGCTGCATATTTGTTCAATGCATCAGCCATCGGAGCCAGGCAGTTTGTGGTACAGGAAGCTGCGGAAATGATGGTATCTTCAGCCTTTAATGTCTCATGATTGGTATTGAAAACGATTGTAGGAAGATCATTTCCTGCTGGAGCAGAGATAACAACTTTACGTGCGCCTGCATTGATATGAGCCTGTGCTTTGTCTTTGGAGGTGTAGAATCCGGAGCACTCCAGAACAACGTCTACTTTCAGGTCTCCCCATGGGCAATTATTTGCATCTGGGAAAGCGTAGATCTTGATTTCTTTTCCATCAACAGTAATGGAATCTTCACCAGCAGTAACCTTGTCTGCTAATGCATATTTTCCCTGAGATGAATCATACTTCAACAGATGAGCCAACATTTTGGGGCTTGTTAAATCGTTGATTGCTACTACTTCGTATCCTTCTGCACCAAACATCTGTCTGAATGCCAAACGACCAATACGTCCGAAACCATTGATTGCTACTCTTACTGACATGTTAATTCCTCCTAAATTTTGAATGAATTTATTTTGCTTGGATATATTACCCAACTTGTTTATATTTTAACGAATATTACTGAAAAATTCAAGAGGATTTTTACTTTTTTATTCATATTTCTCATTTTTCTTTTGACAATACCCGAAATTTGGGCTATTATCTCGTTAAAACATTCACAAATTTTCATTTAACAAAAGAAAGGGGATTTTTCTCATGCTATGGGACACTCACATGCATTCACATTTTTCTACCGACAGTCAGGCTGATATCCATGAAATGATCCAGGCTTCCAAAGAAGCTCGTCTAGATGGCATCTGTTTTACCGATCATCTGGATCTTGACTATGCGCCATTCTCTGACGACTTCTTACTGGACATCCCTGCATATCTGAATGAAATGCAAGCCGTTCAGAGAGAATTTTCTAATGAATTTCCAATCTGCATTGGTATAGAAATCGGACTTCAGCCTCATTTGGAAAAGACCCTTCCTGAAATCATAAAAGCAAATCCCTTTGATTTCGTCATTGGTTCTTCCCATTTGGTACACCGCCAGGACCCTTATTATCCCGAATATTATATTGGAAAAACAGAGGATGAAGCCTATCGGGAATACTTTGAATCTATCTTGGAAAACCTTGCTGTTTTCAACTGCTTCGACATCTATGGACACATTGACTATATCGTTCGCTATGGTCCCAACAAAAATCAATTTTACACTTATGAGAAATTTTCAGATATACTAGATGAGATCCTGCGCACATTGATAGAAAAAGGAAAAGGAATTGAGATCAACACCGCTGGCTTCAAATACGGCCTTGGACATCCCAATCCAACCGAAGCTGTTCTGAAACGTTACCGGGAACTGGGCGGAGAAATCATTACCATAGGCGCAGACGCTCACAAACCACAGCATGTGGCTTATGAATTCTTCCGGGTCCCTGAAATTTTAAAAACCGCTGGCTTCAAATATTATACCGTATTTCAACAACGAAAACCGGTATTTCACAAATTGTAACCATACTTTATTGGCACTCAATTATGAAATTAATCTACATATCCCATCCTGCAACACATAAAATGCAGGATGGGATACGCTGTTTTCAATCATTTGAATTGTCATGAAATCTCTACTATATATAAATTTCCAAATTGCCCAAATATTTTTCTGAACTAATCTTATCTTTTACGGAACTAATTCTTCAAGCTTACTTCCATCCTTCAAACTATACGCTTCTATTCTCCCATTTGCATACAACAGATAAAAGCAATCTCCGATATAGGTTCCTCGCACCGTTCTAGCAAAAATATCACTACAATCAATCTCCATTACTGTTTTAAAACTTCCATCTTCAAATGTAAACAACAAATAACTATATTTGTAGTCCTCTTCGTGATACCCTTCTGCATAAAATCCAAATAAATTTTTATCCGTGTCAATCAAAACAGCTTTGTAATTATATAACGCGTCTGCATAATCGTATTCAGACAAGTGCAGCTTGGATTGCTCCTTCACATCTGAGGGGTTAGAAATATCAAACATGGAAAGCTTGATTCCATCCGCAGCGCCTGTATTTTCATCGGCTTCCATCCCAATTCCAAGAAGAAGATTTTTGGAATAAAAATGCAGATACTCAGAAAAACCGCTGATTTTCAATTCCCCTAAAATTTTCGGTTTTCTAGGATTCGACAAATCCACCGAAAACAACGGATCTGTCTGGCGGAATGTGACAAAATATCCAGCGTTCCCCATAAATCTTGCAGAATATACCAATTCATCCTTTGCTAAATTTTCAATTTTTCCTACAACTTTTAATTTCTTATCCAGCACATACAAGCTATTATAGGTTTCAAATTCCACACTGTCTGTTCCCAGCGCTTCACCTGTGATATCATCTTTCACCTCGGTTACATTTTGCTCTTCCACTGTGGTTACCATACGCAGATATCCTTTATATTCATTCATTGCCATGTCATCTCGCAGAGTTCCTTTTACTGTGCCTTCTGCTTCTTTTTTCATCTTTCCATCCTGATAGGAAAAACAGTATATTCTGGTATTGTCACTCTTTTTCCCCTCTGTTCCCACATCTGCATACCTGCTGTCTGCAATGTAAATATGATTGGGGCTCACGTAAAACCGATCTGCTGCCGTCACAATAGCTGTAGTATCTATAAATTTGTCTGGCTGTTCCATGTCAATGGATGCCATAACAAGATACGCCGCTGTATCTGTATCGTCGGGCAGATAAATCTTGTCTGGGGATAATATTTCCCCATCGAATTCCGGTAGATATGCCTGGTAATCTTTTTCCAACCTGGGCTTGTAGGCATTGCAAATATTAAAGAAATACAAATATCCATCTGAAATTCTAGAATCCTGATAATTTCCTTTCACTGTAAATGTATGATATTCCTTCGGATTGGTACGGTCTTTGATATCGTATATATGGATTTTACTATATGCCATTTCCCGATAACCAGATTCCTGATCGGCCAAGAAAACATCTTCCACAAAGTTTTTGACTGCATTTAGGGGATTCCCACTTTCTGTCTCCCTTTCCACATCATTTAACCAACCAGATTCTATGACTACCATTTTATCATTCCACAGGTAAATATTATTGATTTCATTATCAAAATCACCGATTTTTGCAACCTCCTTCAATCCGTCCTTGGTATCCACAATCTGTACTGCATATTTTGAGTTCCGTTCTTGGCGAATCACTTGATAGAGATAGCGGCCATCATTTTTTATAATATCTGCTTCTTCTACATCTTCTTCCTGCTGATTTGTCTTTCCATAATCTCCTGAGCCTTCCTGTGCTCCGCTTCCTTCAGACATTTCTGTTTCCGGAACAGCGGCGTCTGCCATCTCTTCTTTGGAGTCGTCTACGCTGAAACTTGCCCCTGCATCTGCTCCTGATTCTTCCGCCCGTTCCTCTTTATGAGCCCGAATTCCCTCCTGCTTTCTCCAAATTTCTGAAAATACCTGATACAATTCCTGGTAAGCGCTGCCTTCTGCCTCTACTTCTTCATCTTCTGGCTCCTGATTCAACGAACGTTCTTCTGTCTTCGCTACATAATCGATTTCTTCCAGCTTATTCATTTCTCCCTCCCAGTCTATGGAACGCCCTGCTGCAAACAATACAAATGCCAAACAAGCTGCAACTGCTATGGTTGAAAACCACCAACTACGATAACTTCTTTTTTTCGTTTCTTTTTCCTTTTTTTCGTTTCTTTTCATGTCTCCTGTCCCCCTCTCTTCCTCTTCATGGCCTTCTATTTCCTTTTCTCCTGATTCCCTTTTCACTTCTTTTGCTGTTTTCTTTTTTATCTCATTCTTTAACCATACTTCCATCTGCTGAGGTCTAAGGTTTTCCGGTATTGGTTCTGACCCAGCAGCTTTCCGTAAATATTCTACCACCGCTTCCTCTGTCCATTGCTCTTTCTTTTCATTTTTTTCCATCATTACACCTCCAGTTTCTTTCTCATTTTTTGAAGGGCTCTCCGGTATTTAGAACGAATGGTACTATGGTTCTTGTCTAAAATCCCTGCAATTTCCTCACTGGTATATCCGCCTAACACAGACAATGCCACAATCAGCCGTTCCTCCTCTTCCAATTCTCCAAAAACCTGTTTCACCGCAGACGCCATGGCAAAATCTGTCTCCTTCGACAAAGCTTTCTCCTGAGTTGGAGAAATATCCTCAATATTCTCTGCACTGGAAAACCAAGTTTTCATCCTCTTTCTGCATCGGTTTACTAATATCTGCATCATCCATGCACCAAACTTTTCCTGATCTTTGAGCTGATAGAATTTTTCATAAGCAGCTAACACTGCATCCTGCACTGCATCCTCAGCTTCCTGTTGGTTCTGTAAGTAAAACCAGGCAGTCCGATACATCTGCGGATAAACTTTTTCATAATTCCGCATAAACTCTTCCATATGGGCCTCCCTCCTTAAGCGAAACGGATATCCAAATCTATGTATACACAATATTTTTTCACTCTTATTTCTTATGAGTATTTTTTCCTTCCAAATGTTGCAGACAACTTTAAAATATTTTATTCTATTGAAAAGATACTTTCACGCATTAGCGTGACAAGGTCTTTCCGATAGAATAAAATAAATAATGTTGCAGCTCATCCTAAAACTAAAATATGAGCTGCAACACTTTTCTTTACTCTGCTGCAATACCAAGTCCTGGTGTTTTTCCAGTATAAAGTTGATAATATCTTCCTTGTTGAGCAATCAAATCATCATGCGTTCCCCGTTCAATAACTCTCCCTCGTTCTAATACCATAATACAATCGCTGTTTTTTACCGTGGAGAGTCTATGGGCAATCACAAAAGTAGTCCTGCCCTTCATCAGCTTATCCATACCATCCTGCACCAGCCGCTCCGTTCTGGTATCAATAGAGCTGGTGGCTTCATCCAAAATCAAAACTGGCGGATCTGCCACTGCCGCCCTGGCAATCGCCAAAAGCTGCCGTTGTCCCTGACTCAAATTTGCTCCATCTCCGGTCAGCATGGTATGATAGCCCTCTGGAAGCCTGCGGATAAATTGATCTGCATTGGCAAGCTTTGCTGCTGCAATCACTTCCTCGTCTGTAGCATCCAGCTTCCCATACCGGATATTTTCCATAACTGTACTTGTAAACAAATGGGTATCCTGTAATACAATGCCCAGAGAACGGCGCAAATCTGCCTTTTTAATCTTATTTACATTGATTCCGTCATAACGGATTTTCCCATCCTGAATATCATAAAACCGATTAATTAAATTGGTGATGGTGGTTTTTCCTGCCCCGGTGGAGCCAACAAATGCAATCTTCTGGCCTGCGTTTGCAAACATTTTTACATTGTGCAATACGATTTTTTCTGGTTGGTATCCAAAATCCACATCATCAAATACTACATCCCCAGTCAATTCAATATAATCCGTCGTTCCCTCTGCCTGATGGAAATGCTTCCAGGCCCACAATCCGGTCCGCTCTTTGGATTCCACCAATGTACCATTTTCTTTTTTTGCATTGACTAAAGTTACATATCCCTGATCTGCTTCTGGTTTTTCGTCCAGAAGCGCAAAGATACGTCCTGCACCTGCCAAAGCCATTACCACACTGTTCAACTGCTGACTCACCTGATTAATTGGCATATTCAGGCTCCGGTTAAAGGTCAAAAAGCTGGCAAGGCTGCCCAAGGTAAATCCTCCAATGCTGTTTAAAGCAAACACTCCGCCTACCATGGCGCAAACCACGTAATTCAAATTTCCAAGCTGTAAATTCACCGGGCCCAGCATGTTTGCAAATTTATTGGCATTATTCGCGCTTGCAAACAATTCTTCATTCAATTCCTGAAACTGCTTTTTGCTCTCCTCTTCATGGCAAAATACCTTTACCACCTTCTGGCCTTCCATCATCTCTTCAATATATCCATTCACTTTTCCCAAATCTTTCTGCTGGGCAATAAAGTATTTTCCACTCCTGCCTGCAAATGTTTTGGTAGCATAAAGCATCACTGCCACCATCAGAAGAGTTACAAACGTCAAAGGAACACTCAGAATCAACATGCTGACAAAAACACTTACAAGCATAATGACACTGGAGAAAAGCTGGGGCAGACTCTGGCTGATCATCTGACGCAAAGTGTCGATATCATTGGTATAAACGGACATAATATCCCCATGGGAATGAGTATCAAAATATTGAATGGGCAGGCTTTCCATGTGCGTAAACATATCATCTCTGAGATTACGCAGCGTTCCTTGGGTCACCTTTACCATAATCCGGTTATATGACCAGGTAGAAACCGTTCCAATTCCATAGATAATTCCTACTTGGCAAATCGCTGCTGCCAAAGGCCCGAAATCTGGATTTTCACTGCCAATCATAGGAATAATATATACATCGATCAATGTCTGCATAAACATTGTTCCCTGCACATTTGCAAGCACTCCTACCAAAATTCCTACAACGACAAAGAATATATGAAATTTATAATTGACAAAAAGATATTTCATTAACCTTGCAAACAATCCCATTTCTTTGTTCCTTGTTTTTGCCATTACCTGTCACCTCCTTGTTGATCAAAATCTCCGCCCCCTCCGGTTTGGGATTCATAAACATCACGATAAATCTCACTGTTTTCCAACAACTCTTCATGGGTGCCAAAATCTGCTACCCTTCCATTGTCCATAACAATAATCCGGTCTGCATTTTGCACACTGGAAACACGTTGTGCAATAATCAGTTTGGTGGTATCCGGTATCTCAGTTGCAAATGCCTGCCGGATTTTGCTATCTGTAGCTGTATCTACAGCGCTGGTAGAATCATCCAAAATTAAAATTTTAGGTTTTTTCAACAACGCCCTTGCAATACAAAGACGCTGCTTTTGCCCGCCAGACACATTACTTCCTCCCTGTTCTATGTAGGTATCATACTGGTCTGGAAACTGTTCAATAAATTCATGGGCACAGGCCATTTTACATACCCGGATACAATCCTCCTTGGTGGCATTTTTATCTCCCCACCGAAGGTTATCCAAAATTGTACCGGAAAACAACACATTTTTCTGAAGCACCACCGCTACCTGATTGCGCAGCTCCTCCATATCATACGCTTTCACATCGATACCACCTACCGACACACTTCCGGCTGTCACATCATACAAGCGGCTGATTAAGCTTACCAGACTAGACTTAGCGCTTCCGGTTCCACCGATAATTCCAACGGTCTCACCAGCATGAATTTCCAGATTAATGTCCTTTAACACAGGTTCTTCACTGTCCTTACTATACGCAAAATCCACATGCTTAAACACAATGCTTCCATCTGGCACTTCAAATACAGGATGCTCAGGATTAGACAAACTGCTTGTTTCGTTGAGAACCTCTGCAATACGCTCTGCACTGGCCATACTCATGGTTACCATAACAAAAATCATGGACAGCATCATAAGGTTCATCAATATATTCATACAGTAGGTCATAAGACTCATAAGCTGCCCTGTAGTCAAAGCATCTGTAATTATCATCTTAGCCCCCAGCCAGCTTATGGCCAGAATGCATCCGTAGGCTGCCACCTGCATAAAAGGCGCATTCCAGGTCAGAATATTTTCTGCCTTGGTAAACATGTCGCAAATATTTTTGCTGGCCTTCGTAAACTTATTATTTTCATAATCCTCCCGGACGTATGCTTTTACTACGCGGATTGCTGATACATTTTCCTGTACGCTGGCATTCAACTCATCATACCTTGGGAAAATTTCTTTGAAATATGTAGTCGCTTTTCTCATAATCAAAAACAGGCAAAACCCTAACGCAATCACTGCAATCAGATAAATACTTGCCAGCCTTGCATTGATTAAAAATGCCATGGTCATAGCAGTAACCATACTAATAGGCGCACGCACACACATACGCAATATCATCTGGTAAGCATTCTGAATATTGGTCACATCTGTAGTCAGACGGGTTACAAGACCTGCCGTTGAAAATTTATCAATATTAGCAAAAGAAAAGCTTTGAATGTTGTCAAACATAGCAATTCTCAGATTTTTGGCAAGACCTGTAGATGCGCTGGCTCCGTATTTTGCTCCAAGCATACCTGCCAGCAGTCCAAACAGGGCCATCAAGATCATGACTGCTCCCGTTTTATAAATATAATTCATATCTCCCTTTTCCACTCCATTGTCTATAACTGCTGCCATCAGAAGTGGAATTATCATCTCCATAATGACCTCCAGTATCATGCAGATTGGCGTAATCAAAGAATCTTTCTTAAATTCCTTTACCTGCCCTAAAATTGCTTTTACCATTCCTGTCCCTCCTTAAATTTATGATAGATTCATTTCTATTCTTCCGGTTTCATCGCCAAATCATTAGATTGTGAAATACTATTGGCAATATCCTCTTCCAGATTCTGTTTCAATTTTTCTGCTACTGTAAGGAAAACTTTGAATTCTTCTGGCGTAATGTTTCGTCTGCACCGTTCCTCCAAGATATCCATGTCACCCATATGCCGCTCATGGATTCTTCTGCCCCTCTCTGTCAATGCCAGCTTTTTCAAACGCCCATCCTTCTCCACCGATTCCCTGAAAATATATCCCTTTTTCTCCATCAATTTTACAATGCTGGTAACCGTAGACTTTGCTATGGAAAATTCTACTTCAATATCCTTTTGGAAAATATCCTTGTTATCATTCTCAAACAAAAACCCCAAAATCCAACCATGCATAACGGTTACTTCATCTACGCCTCTTTGTCTAGTCTCGTATGCAAACATATTTCGGAAAAACAAGTTATCCAATGTTTTAATCAGAAAGCCCAACATATCCTTTCTTTTCATCTCATGATGTCCCTCCCCGTATCTCTTACTCAAAATCCGAATGACCGTAATGGGATGCCCAGAAATCATAAAACAAATTTTAAAATTGTTTTATACAGAACTATTATATGCAGATATTTTTTATTGTCAAGAAGCATCTTTAAAAGACTCTATATTTCAGATATGAAAGAGCTGAACTGTTACATCATTGACATTCTAAATGAATAGCTTGCCGACTTCGATAAAATTGTAGAAAAGGAAATTATCTTTCATAAGTAAAAAGGACATGGCGAACTCTCTGCCGCTATTCATATTAAGAACTCAGAAAGGATTTTGACCAGTTGTGTTTTGAAATCAACCAACTATGGCAAATCCATTGAAACTATTATCTGCCTTGCTTATAATGGCATTGTAAAGAAAAAGAAAGAGGTGATTATCATGCAGGTCGAAATTAAAATTGACAGTTCATAT